>ENA-ORNR01000269-ORNR01000269.1-human-gut-metagenome-genome-assembly--contig:-NODE-269-length-51195-cov-14.801115_pt1 | contig 51195 bp, 32 predicted proteins | sample MGYA00242114_ERZ509020 | MGnify/ENA primary metagenome ERZ509020 (study PRJEB26280, sample SAMEA2338758) | human gut metagenome | biome: human gut; feature: human-associated habitat; material: faeces...
AACTGGAGGTGTAATCTAAATGTTACACAATCACTGATGCAACTTCACGTCGCACAAACTTGGAATAAACTTTTATCGCGCCTATCAGCCCTACAATGGCTCCTGCGGCATATATCAACTTCGTGGCCGGATCGAAATAGCTGGCAAGCATGGATGTGGCCTTTGTGATACCGGCACTTCCGTCCCCCTCGGCATAGGCACTCAGGGTGGAAACAGCTATTCATGCGATAAGCGCAACCGTCTTTTTAAAATGTCTTTTCATATACAATCTACTAATTAAATGTGAATAAAAAACTCCTTTCAAATGAACCGCAGGAAACTTCCTGCGGTCCACTGCTTGCAACCACGATGTCTTTTTTAGGATCAACCTGAGTCATAGTAACCAATCATAGGTACCTCCGTTTTTAAGGGGTTAATTACTTGTTTTGAATGTCCGCTTTGATAAAGAGAAAGAATCAACCTGAATCATAGAAGCCAGTCATGTCTTCTTTTTTAAAGGGTTATACACTACGTTTCAAAAACTCGCCATGCCCGGATCAACCGGAGTCAAAGAAATCTCTCATGCTTTTTCGTTTTAAAAATTATACACTTCATTTTAAAGGCTCACAGCACCCGGATCAACCGGAATCAAAATACTTTCTCATATTCATTGTTTATTTATCTGTTGCAGGTACATGCTCCGTTATATCAAATTCCCGGAGAATGTCGTCCTTGTTTTTTCCTGTCAATAAATGGGGCTCGCCCTTATCTACATACAAGCGCATATACCGTTTCAGTCTATCGCTGCTTCCCAGGACACTCGCTTGCAGAACCCTTTCCATGTTCGTGCCTTCCAGCTTTCGGAAGGTCTGCCGGGCTTGTTCCTGTTCCGTTTCCGTAGATCCGTCCGATGTCATCACTTTCTCAATCATGTCCAAATCGTCAAAGGTGACACCGGTTGCCCGGTGGGGATTGCTCCGCTGTACGTATCCCGTAATTTCATAGCGTTCGGAAATTTCCTCTTTTTCTTCACCGGAAGAAGGGGAATCCTCCTGCATATAGTCGATTTCAGGATAGTTCAGCCGTTGGAAGGGAACCGGAACTTCCGGGTATTTCGTATTCTTCTCAAGGGTTTCGTGCGCTCGAAGAACCGGCCCTGTTTCCTTTTCGGGAGTAAAGGTATCTCTCTTTTCAATACCTGATTCAGACTGTCCGCTATTGTCATCCATTGTCAGTGATTGTCGCATCCGGTACCGGCTTTTGCCTATGATTTCGGCCTCTGCCGGGGATATTTCCGGATGAATGACGGTAGGTGAACCCCGATGTTCCTTTTTCTCCTTTCCGCCTCTCCAGAAGAAAATGCCGCCCGTATGGATATACTTTTCAATGCTCAGGTAAGAGGCGTAGATGAACAGGATAATAAAAAGGTATTCCATGCCCTTATGATTTCAATGACTGGTAATGCTTATCCCGTACAGCGTCAAACACTTTACCTTTTTCGGCAAAATGAAGTTCCAAAAGACGGTTGACAAAACCGGCTACAGTCACTCCGCTTCGTCCGGTGGCACAAACCAACGACAAGATGCGGCGGCGGTATTGGGCGTTGATATGCAAAGACTTTCTTGAGGCACACCGGTCATCACAGAGGAACATTTCCTCATAGGCTGCTATCTCTTCCACGGTGACAGGAGCTTCAATCGTCTTCTTCCTGCCGTTGGAAGCACTTTTCTTTTTTCTGATATTTTCCATGCTATACATATATTATAAAGTAGAAGAGGATTTCAAGCCGGCAATCCTGCTGATCTCGTCCAGCAGTTCCAAAAGGCCGGAACCTTTTATCTCACGGTTGTCCGGTGGAAACAGGGTGGAACGGAAGATATTGTTACGGGTATGGCTGAGTTCCTTGTTGTAGCGTTTCGTATCGGGAATACGTGTATCCAACAGTTTCATATCCGCTTTCCGCATGACCGTATCCCATGCCTGACAAGTCTCTTTTCTCTCACGGCGGTCAATCATATTCCAAAAGAGATGGACACCTTTCAAATTGCAATTGTGACGGGCTACTAATTCTTCCCCGACAACTTCGGCAAATTCAAGGGAACTCTGCATGACGATATTGTCCGCTTTGAGAGGCACGAAAATATAATCCATCGAGGAGATGGTGTAAATCACTCCTTCGGATCGCAACGTTCCCGGCAGGTCGAAAAGGACAATGTCAAATTCGGCTCCTTCTTTTTGCATATAATCATGTATGTCCTTCATCGCTTTCTCCGGATCGCTCCTGATAACCGGATAAGCAAGTTTCTGGAGCTGTTCGTGCTGGCGGTAGAGGGCGACTTTCAGGAAATCACTCTTTTCCACACTTTCCATGTCACGTTCACGCATGTTGAAGATACTGTGCTGGGGGGCGTCGCAATCCACGACTCCCACCCGATAGCCTTTCTGGTAATGCAGGATGCTGGCGGCAAGAACGGTGAAAGTCGACTTTCCGACACCACCCTTCTGGCTGGCAAAGGCAATAAATAACGGTTCTTTTTTCATTTTATTCTATTGTTAAAGGATAATAATGCAATCGTGTAAAAACCTGAAACCTTAGGCGGTATCATATTTTGCGGTGTAAAGGAAAAGATTCCGCCAATAAGATAAAATACCCTGTCATGTATAGTCATCCGTAGTCGGTTATTGTCAGGAAAGGAACCGGTGGTTGATATTTGTTCTTTAAAATATTAGCGATTATGTGCATTGATCGTTACCTTCTGACGAGTGAGGAAGAATCAGGCACGTATGTGCCGGAGTGGAAGATTTGTATCTCACGGAATTGCGATGAAAGAAAAAAATCCCCACCCGGAAACCGAAAGCGGAAAGCCGGGCAGGGATCATTACAATAAAGGATTTCTCTACTCTTAAGGTCTTATGTAACCGTATTTACGCAAATCTGCCATGAAATGCTCCGGCGTATCGGTAGAAACCGTTACGCCATGTAGCTCTTTATAGCGACCGGCAAAGTTGTTCATAAACTCCTCGTCCGTACAATCATGGTCGAACCAGCTGCCCTCACGGAGCAGCCGGACGAATTCTTCGGGGCTGGAGGCGGTTATCCTACCGCCATCCGCCAATTCATAATTCTGTATCATCCTGCTAATTTTTTAGTCCGTAACTTAAAAAATAATTTCTCTTTTTCACCGAGGAAAGGCAGACTCTCCAAAGTGGTCCTGTCGGGAAGGCTTGCAGCCGAAGCAAAGGTAACCAAACCATTTAGAAATTTGATCCATTTTTCCATCTTTGTATAGTTGGTCGTTCCGGAATGTTGCCGGAATTCAACTGTCCGATGGCGGGAATAGGCTTCTAGATTTAGTTTGTAATAGCGACGGTTGTTAAATACATGCTGGAGGTCGGTAATCGTGGATGCCCCGCTGATAGCCGTATCGGAAATGCCATGCAGACTCCGGCAGTATTGGTTATTACGGCGTGATCCCGGCATGAAGGAGTCAATGACCGGTTCCAGATGTTTGTAGGTCAAAGCGAGATTTTTCCAGGTTTCCATACTGAAATTGGCAGCATCCATATGTACATGGAATCCGCAACTGTCGTTCACCTTGGCATTACAGAGGTCAAGTACCCAGCAAACCGTCTCAAGTTCTTTCAGCCCGGCTTCACCTACCAGGATCGGACTGACCAGTTCGAATGTGTCATTGCCGCTCAAACTGCTGTCAGTGACCAGTTTCCAATGCTCCGTCGTGCGATGGGTATAGCCTTCGATAGCGACGCGGATACCGGCTTCGCGAAGCTCATGGAGCAGCTTTTCCTGCGTGCAGTTGTAAGCCTCAATTTCTATACCGAACCTGCGGGTGAAGCTGTAGTCCAATACCGGAACGGTTACCTGTCCTGCCTGGCAGGGAACGAAAGTACCCCTCTCAAGCATTTTTTTATACACATTATGTACGAAGCCGTAATTGCCTCTGGTCACAAGGTCGGCGATTTCACGTCTGGTCAATCCCAGCAGAAGCAGCTGCTGAATCTTGCTCGTCTTTGTCGTAGACTGCTCTAAAATATTTCTAACTCTTTCATTCATAGCTTATTAATCCTTTATTTTCATACATCTAAGATACGACAATATTCCCATACGTCATAATCGTACACCTTTTATTATCAATGGATTAACTTAGTTTCGCTTAGGCTAACTACCCTTGTCGAGTGTATTAATATGATTACAAGCTACGGAAATAACAGAAGATTACCTGTCTTCTGTCATTGCATTGAGCACGTCTTTGTATTCTTCGAAATGTTGCGTCAGAAGTCTGTTGACAAGCCCCTCCATAGTAATATCGCCATATCCGATCGCCCATATCAGGGAGCAAAGCTGCTGATGCAGGCCGACATCAATGTGCAGGGATTTACGTTTTTCGCTCCGAATGCCATGAAGAAATGTCGTTTCGTGATCAAGCATCCTGCCGGGTTGTTTTGTCTGTCCGGCAGGTTGTTCAGAAACGATACTTGCTGTATCCGTTTCTTCCGGAGGCCTGGTGACAATACGTTGCGGGGATTTGCCTCCCACCAACTCTCTGATAGCCTGCTTGTCAATTCGACGGGGATCTACCTTCTTTTTCCCGGAATTTTTCATAGGCATTTACTTTTTCTTCCAGGACTGATAGGCTTTTCCCATTAGAGCGTCAATCAGCTCCTTGTTCTTTTCTAAATAATCTTTCAGCACCTGAGTGACAAAACCGGAAATGGTGCCACACCCTGCAGCCTTGACCAAAGTTGCGATATCCCGATGTAACTTACCATCAATATATATGGTTTTGCAGGTAGTGCCTTTAGGTACGGAAACCATATATTTTCTTTTAAACTCTTCAACCTCTCCGTCTGTGGGAGCTTTTCTTTCAGTTTCAGAAACATCCGGTACCATATCAGGTTCATTTGATACATACCTGCCCGCCATACTTTTTTGAGCGACCTTACTGATAAAGTCCTTTTCGTCTATACTGCCGGGAGCAACTTTCTTCTTTTCTAAATATTCCATACTACTATCGTGTTAAATTAGACACTTTTATTTATAATATTCCAAGACAAAATAAAGGTATGGAATAATCTTATAGAATATCCTGTCTGTTATAGTCACTGAAAGTCAGTTTTAGTCACCCCTTCTTACAGTAAGGACGCTTGTGGAATATACTTAAATTCTCCATTTGCAAATGCGTAGAACCAATAACTGATAATATAATGATAATGTACCGAAAGTAACTCCCCCCCCAGATGCTTATGGAATATATTTATATTCTCCATTTACAAATGTGTAGAACCAATAACTAATAATATAATGATTGTGTGCCGAAAGTAACTATCGCCCCCAGATGTCTGTGGAATATATTTATATTCTCCATTTACAAATGTGTAGAACCAATAACTAATAATATAATGATTGTGTGCCGAAAGTAACTATCGCCCCCAGATGTCTGTGGAATATATTTATATTCTTCATTTACAAATGCGTAGAACCAATAACTAATAATATAATGATTGTGTACCGAAAGTAACTATCGCCCCCAGAAGCCTGTGGAATATATTTATATTCTCCATTTGCGAATGCATAATACCAATAACTAATTATATGTCAGTTGTGTATAAACAGTAAATCCCGATATACACTTGTGGAATATCATTAAATTCTCCTTTTGGGAATGTGTAAAATCAATCAAATGTGCCGAGTATAACCATGTTTAGCTCGGAAAACAAGGACACGAAATGTGTTAATTCCTTAAATTTTTCGTCGAAAAGTCCGATGGGTAGGGCAATACACAGTCCTATTGAAAAACGTTGTCCCCGTGGAGGGGACAGCAAGTTGTGTTTTCGTTAAACGAAAACGAAATTGTTTAACGGCAGAAGCCGTTAAACAATTGTAGCTCATCATGCTCCAAAGTCACATCTTACTTCATAGCGAGCTTTTCACGTTCGATTTTGCAATATTATACTATGCCTCCGCAGGACGAGAGTTATTGGTAGGGAGAACTTTCTACTACTTTTGTGCTGGTTGAATATCACAGTTTCAGATCTTGTTCAGAAACAAGATTAGTTATTAATGAAAGTTATATAAATATATAGCTCAAATAGAGGGGCACTTTGGAAAAAAGAAATGCACAAGATGCATTTAATCAATTGCTTATGGTTGTTAAAAATTAAGTATAGTGGCGGTGATATTACCAAATATTAAATGATGATAAATATTGGGAACATATAGGATAAAAGATGTTTCCGTATTTATGTATAGGTTGTTTTTTGGAAACTTAACTGAAAATATGTAAAAAATGAGTTCGATATGTTTCAAACACAACTGTTTTTATGAGGGTTTTATATTTGAACATATAATAGTGTAGTTGGATTTCGTTTAAAGGAAACTGGGTATTTTAACAGTAATTGTACTAATTTCAAAATTCAAATAATGGAGTTGGCACGTTTCGTTATTTAAGGTTTATTGTGTGTGCTTTAAATAGAACTTGCTATGTGTGGTAAGTAAATTATACTATATTAATTAGCGTTTTATCTTATTGATTTTCAGTGTTATATTAAATTTTATAGAGATTTCTACAGAATCTTTATGAGATCATACTTCTTTTGTTTTTGTGTAATCTTTGGGTAATACACCGAATTTCTGTTTAAAACATTTGGCGAAGTAAGAAGAACTGGTAAAACCTAATTGTAAGGCAACTTCATTGATACGCATTCCTTCGGATAGATATTGGGTAGCCATGTTCAGACGATAATTCAACACATAAGTATTGGGTGTCATACCAGTGACGGCCTTGACTTTTCTATGAAAATTGCTACGGCTCATATTGATTTTTTCTGCCAGATTATTTACGGAATAATCAATGTCGTCCAATTGTTCTGCCAATATCTCATCCAGCGTTTTAATGAAGTCCATATCCTTCGAAGAAAATGCATATTTTTCCGGCTCGGACATACTGTCGTTTGTTTTTGGAAAAACGCTTAGTAATTGATGGAAGGCCAGTCGTAATGTCATCAGATTCTCAACTTGTTTATGTAGTTGTTTGATTGAGAATGGTTTTTCCATGTATACGTCTGCTCCGTTTTCCAATCCTTCTATTTTGGCAGACAATGTAGTCTTAGCTGTGAGCAGGATGACCGGTATGTGAGAATATTCAATGTTTGATTTTATCTGATGACATAATTCTATACCGTCCATTTCCGGCATCATAACGTCACTGATAATCATGTCGATATTCTCTTCCGCCAATAATTCCAGGGCTTTCCGACCATTCTCGGCACATCTTACATGGTACCATTGTTGTAAGGATTTACGTGTTATACTCAGCAAATCCGGATTGTCTTCCACTAATAAGAGTGTAATCTTTTCTTTTTCTATATCTCCTTCCTTGTTTGTTTCCATTTCGCAAATATCTTCCTTATGTGCTGAGTTTTCATTCACAGTGTCGGTTATGTTTACTCTTGGAAGAGACAGGATAAAAGATGAACCACCGGAGGGTATATCTCGTAGTGACAATGTTCCTTTATGGGCTTCAGCCAATATTTTGGAGAAAGCCAGCCCGATACCTGTTCCTTGACCGGAAGGAGCATCCGGTACTTGATAGAACAATTGGAAGATTTTCTCCTGCTGCTCTTTGGGTATACCAGATCCGTCATCGTTTACCTGAATCGTGATTGTATCCTCCGTAGTCTCCAATTTTAATTCTATGTGTGATTTAGCATATTTTATTGCATTGCCTAACAAATTGACTATGACGGTTCTTATTTTGTCAATATCAATGGAAATATATATATCTTCTGTAGGGAGAACGATTGACAGCTCGATATCCTTCAATGCTGCAATATTATGGAATTGCTCATAGATGGAGGCAAGTTGGAGATTCAGATGGCAAGGTTTAGGATTTAATTGCACTCCATTACTTTCTATTTTTTGAAAGTCGAGGAGCTGGTTGGTGATATTCAACAGATAATTTACATTCTTATCGATTATCGACACATATTCGTCCTCTCTATTGTTTTCTCGTAACTTCTCCAATGGCAGGCAAATCAGACTGAGCGGTGTACGTATTTCATGTACAAGATTGACGAAAAAGTTGACTTTTAGTTTATAAGTCTCCTTTTCTTTGGCAAGGTTGAATTCTTCCATCCGCCGTTTGTACTTGCGTTTGACATATAGATTCCAGCGATATCCTACATAGATAATGATACCTGTCAGGAGTAACGAATAGGCTATGTATGCCCAAGCGCTCCGCCACCATGGTGGTGTGATTATAATCTTCAGCATTGTAGTTTCCCGGTTCCACTCTCCATCGTTATTCGAACCGTTTAGCATAAATGTGTATTCACCGGGAGGTAGATGGTTATAAGATACAGAGTTGGTAGTTGTATTTCGAATCCATGTCGGGTCTATTCCTTTCAGCATATAGTTGTATTGGTTTCTTTGTGACTCTCCGTAACTCAGGGCTGCAAAGTCAAGGGTGAAACTATTCTTTTGGTAGGGCAATCTGATTTCTTTTTTTAAGTAGAGGAGTTCTTCACGGGTGTTTGCCGCTTCCTGAGATGTATTTTCGTCATTGGAATAGGGGAAATGGATGCCAGTCACATATACTTGCGGAACATACGTGTTTTTTATTATTTGTTCGGGGACAAAAGCATTGAAACCATTGTTGCCACCAAAATACAACCTGCCGTCTGATGTTAATAAAGAAGCGCCGGCAATGAATTGATTGCTCAGCAGACCGTCATTGATGGTAAATAAGCGTGCGTTGTTTGTTTTTCGGTCGATTTTATACAATCCCTTGTCTGTCGAAATCCAAAAGTTACCGTTCCGGTCTTCCTCGATGGAATAGATGGTCACATTTTGTAATTGCGTATTTTCGGGGCAGTTGTTGACAAAGCGTTTCTGTTCGGGAGAGAAATAACATAGTCCGTTTCCATTGGTTCCCAGCCACATCACCCCTTTGCTGTCTTCAAACAAAGTAGTGATTGTATTATCGGGAATTATCGAAGAGTTACTTCTTTGTCCATAATGTTTCCATTGTCCGTTTGGATAATAGCAGAAAGCACCCAGGTTGGAAGTGGCAATCCATAGATTTCTGTTGGAGTCTTCATATATATCGGTGACGGGAGTCATTGCTCCTACGTATATATTCACAAAGAAATTGTCCTGTTCCTCATTGTAGGTACAAAGTCCCATGCTGGTTCCTATGTAAATGTTCCCTTTATGGTCTTTGCCGATTGACATAACATTGTTGCTTGACAATGTTTTAATCATACGGTCGGAATGAGTGTAATTTTTGCTGACTCCGGTTTTCAGGTCATATCTGAACAGTCCGTTTTCATGTGTGCCAATCCAAAGCTGCTCACCATCCAGATGTAAAGCACTGATGTTGTATTTCCTTTCAGTATGCGGCGATAACACACATTCCGTCATACTTTGTGTTTGCGGCTGGTAGAGCCATAATCCGTGTTGGGTGCCTATATACACTTCTCCATTCTCTTTTTCGCAAAAAGTGTTGACACCTTGGGCGATTTTCTGTCCCATGGGGATGATGTGGTGTTCAAACCTTCGTAATTGCCGCGGCATGTAATTCACTCCCCCGTTTGTTGCCAGCCAAAGAGTTCCTTCGGCATCCAGCATCATTGCGTTTACTACCGGATTACTCATGGCATATTCGCCTGTAGTTTCTACTTTCTTCCATGCTTTGCTTTGCCTGCCGAAGAGGAAAAGTCCCGCATTTGTGCCTATCAATAGTTGCTCGCTGTCATATTCTATCATGCAGAGGATAGAGGCGGAGGAAGGAAGCGGATAACTGTTCACCCTTTTTTCTTTTTCGGAATAACATTCCAGTGTATTTTCAGTACTGAACCAGATACCTTCGGAGGTACTTAACAGACCATTTACTTTATTCTTTTCTTCTGCTTCGTCCGTAAGTGTGGAAAGGGTAGATAGAAAATAGCCCATCTGGTCGAATACAAATATTCCTTTGTTGATAGAGGATATATAGATACGTCCGTCCACCCCTTGGCAGATATCTCTGGCAAATGAATTCTGTAGGATGTTTTGCCGTAAAACGCCTGTTTGCGGGTTGTATACAAATATCCCTTGTCCCAAGGTGGCAATCCAAATCAGTCCGTTGTCCGATTTCCATATTTCGGTCACTTCACAACTGACAAATACGTCGTATTGTGTTTTCTTATCAAAAAAAGAAAAATCATCCGTAGAACGGTGGTAGATATATACACCATTATTGGTACCTATCCATATATCCTGATTGTCTTCCATCAGAGAAGATACGAAGTTATTTCCCAATGAACGGGAAACTCCTTCCACATGTCGATACACCCGGTTTGTATATCCGTCATAGCGATTCAGTCCGTTGCTGGTTCCTATCCAAATAAAACCGTAAGAATCCTGAAGAATAGACCATACCGTGTTGTGTGATAGGCCATCGGATACTTGATGTTTTTTGAAAGGAAAAGTGACAGAGGCTGACAGAGGTCCTGCAAAAAGAATGATATAAAAGAAAAAAATAAATATGCTTCTCATGATATTTCCAATTCTACGTTGTTACGGAAATTCTCCGAAACGAAATCGTCATGGAACAAAGATATATATTTTCCGGCAACATGCAATAATGTGGCTTTTGAAAATTGAGACGGTGACAAGATGAACTTGTCATCCGCCTGCTTTTTGTTACCCTTAATCTTGTTTTACCGAAAACTATTTTTCTAACACTGCTGTCGCACTTTCTTTGCCCAAATAAAAAAGTTTGGCTTTAACCGTTTTCGTTCGGCAGTCTACGAGAGTTTCCCATAGTGGAGAATCTTCCGTCGGTTCCGTTCCGTCCGTAGTATACCGTATCTGTCCTTCACGAATGGAAGTGTTGGCATATAGCTTTCCGTCTTTCAGACACAGCCCCGGATATGGCAAACGGAAGTGAATACCGTTTTGAACCCAGTGGGGCATCTCTTTCCGGCTGATTTTCCGATAGAATTGTACCAAATCCTGTTCGTATGCCTGTGCTTCTGTTTTTCCTGATAAGTTTTCCCAAACCGGATGTGCATTCCAGCCACGTTCTACCAATCCCATTATTTTAGGAAATGTATAATATTCTACTTGTTGATAATTCCGGATGGTTTCTGCAAATAGTTGTGCTTGTACGCCCTTGATTCGTTGTTTTCCCAATGCAGTCAGGGCGGTTTTGCCGATTTCCATGGAATCGGGCGATACCGGATGTCCTGCCATTGTGGTACGTGAGGAACGGTATACCCGATATGGCAGCATGGAGAAGGATTTGGATTCGTCTACATATCCAGCCCAGAAGTGTCCCGGTTCGTCAGTATGAGCGTCGTAAGCCAGATCCAGGTAGAAGTTGTTTACGTTACAAAGAATCACCGGATATCCGTTGTTGGCTATTTGATAAGAAATCTCATCTGTTCCCCATTCGGCAACCGTGCTCCAGCAATAGATACCACCGGCTCGTGGAGCAAGAGCAGCATGCGTTTCTGTGCGATGCCCTAACGCCGCTTCCTGCCAACCGCCGAATGAAATGCCCTGTTGTTGCAGGCATTCGGATACACGGGTGATGAAATATTCCGCCAGGTCATGTGTCCGTGACATTCCTTTCTCCTTCATCAGTTGCATGCATAGGGGAGAACCGGTCCAGGCCCCTTCCGCAACTTCGTCGCCGCCGACATGAATGGTTGTCAGAGGGACGCCTGCTTCGCGATACATTTCCTTTATTTCCCATACCACCTTTTCTATAAAACGATAGGTGGAAGGCATTGCCACGTTCATGACATTGTCCGTATACCATTGTGCGGAGATATATCGGGAACTGTCCTGAGGGTCATGCAGCATATATTCGGCAGCCTTTTCCGGATTCGAACCGATGTATTTCTTATACCGTGCCTTCATGGCTGTGATGGCCGCCCGTGCGTGTCCCGGTGACTCTATTTCCGGAATCACTTGTACATGTCGTTCGGCAGCATAACGCAACAGGTCGATGAATTCGGCACGGCTGTAGAAATCGTTTCCCGATGTAGGGGCATTCGGGTCGTATCCGTTTTCATAAGCAGGATACAGGCATTCGGCTTCATCCGTAGTGTGTCCGCGGCGTGCTCCTACCGAAGTAAGTTCTTCCAGCCCGGGTATTTCCAGACGCCAGCCTTCGTCGTCCGAGAAATGAAAATGAAATGTGTTAAGTTTATAAGATGCAGTGATGTCTATCAACTTCTTTAGGTTCTCTGCTGTGGTGAAGTTCCGGACGATATCGAGCATTTGTCCGCGGTACAAGAGGTCGGGATAGTCACGGACAGATACAGCTTGCAGTCGCAATGTCTCTACCTGTCCTTTCAACATTGCCAGCAGGGTCTGTGTTCCGTTGAAGATGCCATGCGATGTCCTGCCTTTCACGATTGCTTGGCGGTTGTTGATGTCCAGTTCGTAGTACTCATCGTTTGGCACTTCTTTGTCTTCGGGAAGATATTCCAATAGGATGCTTTCCTCTGCTTCCGTTACTACTTCCACTTCGTATGTATTTTTCAGTTTTTCTTTCAGCAATTTTCCCTCATTGGCAAAGTCTTTGTGGAATGACAGGGCAATCTTGCTTCCGATAAGCATCTCACCTTCGGCAGGTATTGCTTGTTTCACTGCCGGTAAGATATCAACGGGACGTAATTCCTGTAAAGGGTATTGTTGCAAACGTGCATTTGTTTCATAAAGCCGATGCAGGAAGACGGTTTGTGCCTCGGTTGGAGCCAACGGTATGATACGTAACTCCACCGGTAATGGCCGTCCCTTTCCCGCACCCGACTGGCTTATCCAATAGCTACCTTCGGGAGCATGTGAGGTTTTGGGCACTTCACCGTCACACTGGAATGTTACCCGCATCGAATCACCCGGGGCCAGTGAAGTGAATTCTGCGGTTGGATATATCTTGTGATAGGTGCCGCTAATCCATTCTACTTTTACCTTCGATGATGTTTCTTGTTGTATATGGTGGGGGAGTTGTGCATAATAAATCACCCAGTCTTTACCGACTGGAGCGTCTGAAAGATTTTTCAATATAAAGGAGTTTTCGTACGTTCCTTCTTCGGGATGGATTTCACCCATTTCCCAAGTCAGCGATAAAGGTGCATCTACTTCCTTGGCGGGTTTGCATCCGCTTGTCCATATTAGCAATAGGAACAAGAATCCTGCTACATAAAGTTTTTGTTTCTTCATATATCTGTGCATATTTATATACTTCGCGTTTGATTGTTGCAAATAACCGAAGTTTTATGAGAAATTCAGGCTAATATTCTGCATAAAAAAGACAAAATTCTGCCAAACATAGGTTTAGTACAGTATTGCGAAAACAATTTAATATCTTTTTGCTTGGATTATGAGAATGGCAGAATTTTAGCTTTTTATTGTAAAATAATGTTCTGAATTATTGGTTGGATTGCCTTAATTTGCAAACACAGAAGATCATATTTATTAATCTTTTTAATTTTTTATTTTATGAATAAACACCTAATTGCAGTGTTAATTTGCTGCTTATTTTTTATTGGTTGTAAGGATAATAAGGTTGATATTACTCAGTATGACCCATCTCAACCAATAGTGTTTACGGATTTCACTCCTAAAATGGGAGGGATGCGAACCCGCTTGTATATTAAAGGTAGTAATTTGGGCAGTGATCCTGCTAAAGTTCACATTACGATTGGCGGAGAAAAAGCCAAAACTATCGGTGTGGATGGAACAAGCATTTACTGTATGGTTCCCCCAAAGGCTTTTGACGGCAAAATTAATGTTCGTGTAGACGGGCCGGACGGGAATGTTGTTACAGACTATACATTTGAAGAGGAATTCAAATATACTCCTGCAACAATTATAGGTACTATGTTGCGTAGGGTAGATGAAGATGGAAATTCTCCCTGGCAGGAAGGCTCGTTTGACGAAGGTGCCTCTCTTCCATCCAACGACTGTCTGGTGTTTGACCCGAAGTATAAAGAAGGAGATGACAGGTTGCTTTTTTCTGCAAACTGGACGAATGGTCTTCATTTGGTAAACTTGACACAACGGACTGTGAAACGTCTCTTTCCACGTACAGGATATAATAAGATGTATTCTTTCACCTTTACAATGGAAGGAGATACATTGTTGTTTACCGATGACCATGGTTATGACGGTACTACTCGGGCAAACATTTATTATGCTCTCCGTCGTGAAAATTTCAGACGGATTCGTCCCTATAATTACGGAAGGACATCTTATAGTGTAATATGTATGAATGACGGAACTGTCTTTTATAGTGTTTGGTGGAATGGAAAAGTCTATAAAATGGTACGTAACGGAGATATTCCTAATGTGGACAGTAATGCAGAAGAACAATTCAGTTTAAGTGCGATATCGAATGTGGAGGGATCGCATTCGATATTGATAAAACACCCGTCCAATAAATTTATATATTTGATTTCCAATGATGTCGGTGCAGTTATCAGATCGAACTATAACGAAGAGACTAAGACATTTGACAAACCGACTATTGTTGCTGGAGTGATTGAGGAAAAAGGTTGTCAGGAAGGAGTTGGAACCAGTGCCCGATTCAATACTTTGTGGAACGGTGTGTTTGTTAAGAACAAAGACTATGGCGAAGGAGTGGGGCCTGACAAGAACCAATACGATTTCTATGTTTGTGACAAAGAGAATCATTGCATATGGAAAATCGATCCATATGGAATAGCCACTATTATAGCCGGGCGGAGTAACAGGAATGCTGATGGTAAAGTCAAGGGCTATGTAGATGGTGCTCCGTTGCACGAAGCACGTTTTGATGGTCCCGCCGGTTTGGCTTACGACCCTATAAACGAAACATTCTACATTGGAGATATAAACAATAAAGCTATTCGTTATATGACAACAGAATAATACTATATTAAGCACAAATGAGTATGAGAAATATAATCTTATTATTTTTATTGATAGTAGGTTGCGCCACTTCAGTCTACTCTCAAAACGAGCAAACTTCGTATGAAGTGACGGGAATTGTTACGGATGTAAATAAAGGGCCTTTGGTCGGTGTAAACGTAACGGCGAAGAACATTCCAGGATTTGGTACGGTAACGGATATAAACGGGCGTTATAGAATAAAAGTCCCTCACTATTCTTTTTTGATATTTTCTTATGTAGGCTTTGAAAAGCAGGAAGTTTTTGTGAAAGAAGACAAAAATATCAATGTGATTATGCAAGAATCGAAAGAAACCGTTTACGATGATGTTGTTATCACAGGAACCGGTGTTCAGAAGAAAGTGACCATGACGGGTGCCGTTACTACGGTTGATGTGTCTCAACTGCGTACCCCTACTGCAAGTATCACGAATGCCCTTGCCGGTAACGTGGCGGGTGTGATGGCGCGCCAGACCTCCGGACAACCGGGAGACAATATTTCCGAGTTTTGGATTCGTGGTATTTCCACTTTTGGTGCCGGAGGAGGTGCATTGGTGCTGGTGGATGGTTTTGAACGTAATATGAATGAAATCAATGTGGAAGATATCCAAGATTTCTCTGTGTTGAAAGATGCTTCAGCGACTGCCATTTACGGTTCACGAGGTGCAAATGGTGTAGTTCTGATTACTACTAAACGTGGTAAAGAAGGAAAACTTCGTGTCAATGCCAAATTGGAAAGCTCTTATAATATGCGTACTATGACTCCTGAATTTGTGGATGGACCCACATATGCACGTTTAACGAATGAAGCTTTGCTTGCCCGCAACCAATCTCCAGCTTATACCGACAGCGATTTGTTGTTGTTTGAGAATGGTTTGGATCAAGACCTGTTCCCCAATGTGAATTGGATGGATATGATATTGAAAAAGGGGGCTCCCACTTATCGTGCCACTATCGACTTGACGGGTGGCGGTACCATAGCACGATACTTCATTTCTGCCAGTTATGTAAATGAAGGCGGTATGTATGAGACCGATCGTGCAATGAAGGACTATAACACCAATGCCAACTATCATCGCTGGAATTACCGTATGAATATAGACATCGATTTGACAAAAACTACGTTGATAAAACTTGGTGTTGCAGGTTCCTTGGACAAACAGAATTTGCCGGGTGCTCAGTATCATGAAATCTGGAAGTCATTAATGGGATACAATCCGGTTGCTTCACCGGTGCAGTATAGTGACGGCAAATGGGCGGCAGTCGGTAATTCGGGAAAAAGAAATCCGTGGGTACTGACTACTCAGCAAGGGTATCAGGAAACATGGAAAAACAAGATACAGACTACAGTGAATCTTGAGCAAGATTTGAAGTTTATCACACCGGGATTGAAGTTTTACGGACGTTTCGGTTTCGATACCTATACGGAGAATGTTGATAACCGTTACAAATGGCCGGAAAGTTGGTTGGCGGAACGTCAGCGCACTTCCGACGGAGAACTCCAGTTCAGAAGAATAGAACAGGAAAAACTGATGGACGGAACGATGTATTCGACCGGAAAACGGTATGAGAATCTGGAAGCAGAACTGCACTACAATCGCACATTCGGCGACCACATGGTAGGAGCTGTTATGAAGTACTCGCAGGATAAGCTTACTAACACATCGCCTAACAATCATACCGCCACGTATGATAAGATTGTGCAGAGTATCCAAAAGCGTCACCAGGGAATTGCAGGACGCTTTACCTACGGATGGAAATATCGCTACTTTTTCGACTTTAATTTTGGTTACAACGGTTCTGAGAACTTCGCCACAGGCCATCAATTCGGATTCTTCCCGGCCTATTCCGTTGCATGGAATATTGCAGAAGAACCCATCGTGAAGAAACACCTCAAATGGTTGAATATGTTTAAACTGCGTTACTCTTACGGTAAGGTGGGTAATGATAAGATAAGTAGTGATGATGTAGAAGATGAGGTAAGGAAGCGTTTCCCGTATATATCGAAATTTAGCGAAGATAATAAAAACTCCTATTTTTATGGTGATATAGGTGCAGGCGGTTATTATTATACCGGATTGACTTATTCGAAAGTAGCAGCAAGAAACATTACCTGGGAGGTGGCGAAGAAGCATGACCTTGGACTCGACTTCTCTATGTTTGACGATAAGTTGAGTGGTACGATTGACTATTTCCACGAACAACGTGATGGTATTTACATGCAGCGTTGGTATATTCCCCGTATCATAGGTTTGGATCATATTGCAGACCAGCCGTATGCGAATGTGGGTGCTGTGTTGTCTGAAGGGTTTGACGGTAATATTGCTTATAACCAGAAATTGGGAGAGGTAGACTTTACCGTACGCGCCAACCTGACCTATAGCAAGAACAAAATCAAGAATTACGATGAAGAGAACAGCCGTTATCCGTATAAAAAGAATTATGGGTTCCGTGTAGATCAGGCACGCGGTTACATAGCCGAAGGGTTGTTTAAAGACTATGAAGAAATTCGTAACAGAGCTTCACAAGGTTCGAATGTCATGCCGGGAGATATCAAATACAAAGACGTCAATGGTGACGGAAAGATAACAACTGATGACCAAGTGCCTATCGGTGCGACTACTCGTCCTAATATGATTTATGGATTCGGTGTATCTGCACAATGGAAAGGGTTTGATGTGAACGTTCATTTCCAGGGAGCCGGCAAGTCTTCATTCTTTATCGACGGATTTACCGTATATCCGTTTAAAGAAGGTTCTTGGGGTAATATTCTGACAGATGTAGTTGGAAACTACTGGTCATTGGGAGTCAACGAGGATCCGAATGCCAGATATCCGCGTTTGAGCTATGGCGGTAATGAAAACAACTATTGTCCTTCTACTTATTGGTTGCGAAACGGATCATATCTTCGTCTGAAAAACGTGGAATTAGGTTATAATATTCCGAAACGTTTGGTGAACAAGATTCGATTGGATCGTGTGCGTTTGTATCTGATGGGGACAAATCTGTTGACTTTCTCCAGCTTTAAACTTTGGGATCCGGAATTGGGCAGTTCTAACGGACAGCAATATCCGTTATCCAGAACAGTAACCGTCGGACTTACAATAGGACTCTAAATCAATCATTAAAATAAAAGACATGAAAATAAGTAAATATATTTTTGGGGGAGTAGTGATGCTCGGCTTGGGGCTTACTTCCTGTTCCGATTATCTGAATGTAGATCGCTTTTTCAGAGACCAACAAACTACGGAACGCATTTTCTCGGACAAAGACTATACACTTCGATGGCTGTCATTCTGCTATAGCCGCTTACATGGAGATAACCTGGATGTGGGACACAGTGAAGTATGTCCTTTTAATTTCTCGGACGACCATGTATTTAGTGAATATGGAGACAGGTTTTCGAAGTTCAAACGTGGCGAATATTTAAATTCCTTAGGTGGGCATAATGCCTGGACATTCTCGTATGAAGGGATTTATCAAGCTTCCATACTGTTGAATGAATTGCATGAGAATAATGATCTTACTCCTGAAGAAGTGACGGACGTAAGAGGGCAAGCTCGTTTTCTACGTGCTTATTTCTACTGGATGCTGTTGAGAAAGTTCGGTCCTGTACCTATTCTGCCACCGGAAGGAGCCGATTATACCAAATCGTATGACGAACTTTCGTATCCGCGTAACACCTATGAGGAGTGTGTGGAGTTCATTACTTCGGAATTGGAAATTGCAGCTACCGAACTGTTTGAGAAAAGGGATAACATGAATATTGCCCGCCCGACCAAGGGAGCCGCTCTTGCCGTACGTGCTAAAGTTTTCCTTTACGCAGCCAGTCCGCTGGCAAATGGAAACACGGAAATGGCAGACTTTACCAATATGGACGGCAAGAAGTTGATTCCACAAGAATATAAAGAGGAGAAATGGGCGATAGCCGCTGCTGCAGCCAAAGACATGATTGATTATGCGGAAGCGACCGGACTGTATAAATTGTATACTTTTGAAAAACGTTCGGTGAGTATGGATGAGGCTTATCCACCTACCATTGAACCGCCTTACCATAAAGAATACAGTAACCTTCCTTTTCCGAATGGATGGGCAAATATAGATCCGTTTGAATCATATCGTTCTATTTTTAATGGCGATGTATATGCTGCCGAAAATCCGGAATTGATTTTCTCTCGAATAGCTAATGGTAAAAATAATGGTTTAGGCTCTGATTTCTCAATGGTAAATTTGGTAAAGCACCAGTTGCCTAAGACGATAGGAGGGTATAACTGTCACGGGGTGACCTTGAAACAGTGTGAGGCTTATGATATGGCAGACGGTACACCGTTTGATAAAAAGTATTATGAAGAGTATTACGGCAAATATACGGATGACACGAATCACAAGTACGATCATTTAAGGAATGATGTATGGTTGGGATATGCCGACCGCGAACCTCGTTTCTATGCTTCGGTGGCTTTTAACGGAGCTGTATGGCACGCTTTGAGTGCGAGAGACGAAAACGGAGGAAAGGAACATCGAAATAAGCAAGTCTGGTATTATCGCGGAGAGGATAATGGGCGTGTTAACGGAACCGACCAATGGTGCATTACCGGGTTGGGCGTTATGAAATATGTAAATCCGAATGATGCCGACAGATACGGTGGAACTATTTATCAGAAAACGGAACCTGCACTTCGTTATGCAGACATATTATTGATGTATGCTGAGGCACTGAATAATATTTCTGAAGGAACACATTATGTTGTGTCTAAATGGGATGGAAGCGGAACTTACGACATTTATCGTGACAAGGAACAGATGCGCCGCGGGGTGAAACCGATCCGTATGCGTGCCGGTATGCCCGATTATGACGAAGATGTCTATGCGGATCCGAAGAAATTCTTTGAAAGAATCGTTCATGAACGTCAGATTGAATTCTTTGCGGAAACTCAGCGTTACTATGACTTGCGCCGTTGGAAAATAGTAGAGGAACACGAAGGTGAGCAAATCTATGGATGTAACACGCTGATGGACAAAGCAAACAGAGATATGTTTTATGTGCCGGTCAGAGTAAGTGACTTACAGTCTTCTTTCTCTCGCAAACAATACTTCTGGCCTGTGAGCTACGATGAATTGAAACGGAACAAGAATCTGTCGCAAGCTCCGGGATGGCAGTATTATGATTAGTGTTAATGTTGTAAAACTAAAAATTGATATGAGAAAATTATATATTTCAATACTGATGTTAGGTGCTTGTGTAATGTTCGCAGCATGCAATGACGAGTGGAAAGACGAACTTTATGAGAAAATGATTTCTTTCAAGGCACCTGTGGGAGATAATGGCTTGAACGAGATTTATATACGCTATCAGCCGGATGGAAGTGGGATATACCGGTTACCGGTCATTGTCAGCGGTTCGCAGAAAAATAGCCGGGATATCCAAGTGAAGATAAGTGTGGATGAGGATACGCTCCATATACTCAATAAGGAAAGATTCCCCGTAAATCGCGAGGACCTTTGGTATAAGCCTCTTAAGCAACGATATTATTCTTTTGAATCAGACATGTGCAATATTCCGGCAGGAAAGGACATAGAACTTTACCCTATCCACTTCACCCTTACCGGGTTGGAATTGGATGAGAAGTATGTACTTCCGTTGACTGTTGAAGAAGATCCTTCTTATAAGCAGAACACATATAAGGGACGTTATAAGGCGCTTTTAGGCATCAACCTGTTCAATGATTATTCCGGTACCTACAATTCTACGATGATGGATGTCTACATGGAAGGAACGACCGATAATCCTGCTAAAATTGACAAGCGGGTAGCCCGTGTATTTGATGAGAATACCATATTCTTCTATGCCGGTTCAATTTGGGCAGAAGATGAGAATCGTTCTCTTTATAAAGTATTTGTTGAATTTGAAGAAGGTACAGAGGACACACAAGGTATTCTCAGAGGAAATTTAAAGGTGTATGGTAATTCCGAAGCGGGAACTGACATTCGACCAATAGGAGAGTGCAAGTATGAGAGGCGAGTGGTCCAGCACGAAACTCTCAAGTATTTGGAACGCCATATCACTACATTGGAGTTGAGTTATACTTATACGGATATCACTACAAATCCGACTTTCCCGATAACTTATGAAGTGAGAGGCTCTATGACAATGGAACGGCAGATTAACCCGTTGATTCCGGATGAAGATCAGGCTAATCAATGGTAATTAAGAAAACTTTTTTAATATGAAGATGAAGAATACATTCATTTGGGCAACATTGTTTGTTGCCCAAATAATGGGCAGCATGGTCTACGGTAAAGTTCTGGATGTACTCTCTCCTGACAAAAACATCAAAGTCAGTATTGAGTTGAAGGATAAAATTTATTATTCCATTTTCTTTCATGATGATGTGCTGTTAAACAATTGCACATTGGGAATGACACTCCCCAAAGAAGTGTTGGGAGCGAATCCCGTACTGGAGAATGCACAGGAAGGTACTGTGGATGAGACTAGGAGACGGGAGATTCCTTTGAAAAATGCGCTGGTGCGTAATCATTACAATTACTTGCGCATGGATATGGCAGGAAATTATGCTGTAGAGTTCCGTGTGTTTGACGATGGGGTGGCCTACCGTTTTATTACCGACAGAAAAAAGAGGCTGGAAGTCATTGATGAGGAATTCAATATCAATTTTCCTTCCGATTATCGGGCTTATGTGGGTGAAGCGCATGCTTTCTCCACTTCTTATGAGTCGGTTTATACCCGTTTGCAAACGGAAAGTTACGGCACGGACGATATCATGACTTACCTGCCTGCGTTGCTTGAGCATCCCGACGGTTATAAAATCCTGATTTCGGAGGCCGACCTGGCAGATTATCCTTGTATGTTCTTGAAGAGTACCGGTAATAATGGAATGCACGCCTTGTTTCCCAAATGCCCCGTTCGGTTCGAGGACGACAATGATTACAAGCTTGAGATTGTGGAAGAAGCCCCGTATATTGCCAAGACATCGGGAGAGAGAAATTTTCCCTGGCGTTTCTTTGTGATAGCGAAACATGAGAAGACATTGGTTGAAAATGAGATGGTATACAAGCTTTCTGCTTCCTGCGAACTGGAGGATTATAGTTGGGTGACACCCGGAAAATCAAGTTGGGAATGGTGGAATCCAAGTTTGTATAATGTAGGCTTTCGTGTGGGAAGCAATACGCAGACTTATAAGTATTACGTTGATTTTGCAGCGAATATGGGGTTGGAATATATGCTGATGGACGGTGCCTGGATGGCAGCCGCCAGCGACCCATGGACGCCTAATCCGGAAATAAACCTGCCGGAAGTCATCCAATATGCCATGCAGCGCAATGTGAAAGTCCTGCTGTGGTTGAGTTGGCTTACTGTAGAGAAGCATTTTGACCAATTGTTTGCCAGATATGCCATGGCAGGCGTATCAGGGTTGAAGATAGACTTCATGGAACGTAGCGACCAGTGGATGGTGAATTTCTATGAGCGGGTGGCTAAGGAAGCTGCTAAGTATAAACTTGTAGTCGATTTTCACGGTTCTTTCAAACCTGCCGGTTTGGAGTGCCGGTATCCGAATGTGCTTTCGTATGAGGCGGTAGTGGGCATGGAGATGGGCAAGCGTTGCGATCCTTCCAACAACATCTGGTTGCCTTTCATCCGCAATGCCGTAGGACCGATGGATTTCACTCCGGGAGCGATGTGCAATGTGCATCCGGAGGAGAACAATTTTGATATCTGGACGCATAAGAATGCCGGTGCGTCGGGGACTCGTGCCTATCAGATGGCGCTGTATGTAGTCTTCGAAAGCGGTCTGCAAATGATGTCGGATAGCCCTACGCTGTATTACCGTGAACGCCCTTGTGCGGATTTCATTGCTGATATTCCTGTGGTATGGGATGAGACGAGGGTGCTGGAGGCCAAGTTGGGCGAATACGTTGTTGTAGCCCGTCGGAGTGGGAACAAATGGTTCATAGGCGGCATTACGAATGGCGATCCGCGCACTGTTACGGTGGATCTTGATTTCCTGGCTCCCAACAGGATTTTTCATCTGACTGGTTTTTCCGATGGTATGAATGCCGATCGCTGGGCGATGGACTATGTCAAGCATGAGACGGATATATGTTCTACCACAGTGCTGACGTTGAAATTGGCGCGCAATGGAGGGTATGTCGGAATGATTGAATAAATCTGTCGGATGATTATTTCGCTGATGGATATAGGTTAGGTTTTATTTTTTAATAGTATAATAGCATACATATATATATGAGAAAAAATTTTTTGTTAGCAGTATGGTCTATCGGACTATTTACTGGCTGTTCACAGACAGATGAATGGTCTGTGGATGATTCGGTGATGAACAACCGGAAGATACAACTTTCTGTTGGAGTAGATAACTTGCAGACACGTGCCGGCTATGATGAGAATAATCTGGATGCATTTCAGTTGATTATTGACCATCCTAACAGTGAGATTTTTAGTTACAATCTTTTGATGCAAAAGACAGGGAAAGGATGGAGTAGTACTGGTGACGAATCATTGTTTTGGGACCCTAAGGAATCTGTAATACCAGTATGTGCTTTTGCTCCTGCCCAAAGCGGAGTAAGCCTGACAGAAAGTCTTGCAATAAATCTTCCGGCAGACCAAAGTACGGAAGTTAAATTGAAAAGTGCCGACTTCTTATTAACCAGGAAAATGGTCAATTTCATGGAAATCGGGGGGAAATTGGATATCACATTGAAGCATAAATTGTGCAAACTGCTTATCCGCGTTGTGGATGGTGGAGCTGAGGTGAAGGATTTGAAAGTAGTCGGTGCAATTTCGCAAGGAATCTGCGACCTGACTCAGGAAGTCCCCATTGTAATGCCTGTTGCTGCTGCCGGAACGGCTTCCGTTACACCATTAAAGAATGCTGATAATACTTATGAATGCATTCTGTTGCCGCAAGATGCCGGAAAATTGGCTGTTGCTTTTACTATTGGCGATGTATTTTACGAATGGAAATTTAAGCAAGCTCAACTGGCAGAAGGCACTTGTTATGAACTGACTATCAATGTAGCCACTTCCGAAACGCAGCTAAAAGCCTTCAACTAATTGATGACAATTAATTACTAATCAAGAAGAACATACTAATATGAAATCATTTAGATATTTTTATTTGCTAGCAGCCCTTATGGCATTTTCGGCATGCGGTGATGATGAAGCATCGCAAGAACAGGACCTGACAACCACTGGCGGTAAGGTGTTAATAAATGCTGTGGTGGAACCAAACTCTCTCTTTACGCGTAGCAATCCTATGGGAGAAGATGATGCCCAACAGGGCGCTTTCAATCAGGGCGACCAACTTGCTATAAGTTGCGGTGACGATGCTCCCGTGATATACACCATGGGTTCGGATAAGATTTGGACAGCTGGAGAGAACAGCTTGATGTGGGTGGATTCCGGTCAGGAAACGGTGGCCTACAAAGCCTATTATCCAGTGGGGGCAGATGCTTCTTTTGACACTTTTGTTTTGCCTGCCGACCAGTCTACAAGCGAGAATATTGCCAATGCAGACTATATGACCACTAAGACGGTGTTATTAGAAAAAGCGGCTGATGGCGTGTTGAAACTGAATATGCATCGTCGGACAGCGCGGGTTATTATCAACATACTCGGTGTTGAGGAGAAATTGGGTGCTGTAAAGTCATTGAACATCTATTCGCAGTATTCTTCAATCTCTTCTGTTGGGACCGAAGGACCGGCTAAGCCAATCAAGGCGTATAGAGCGGAGGATACATATACAGCTTTGGTACTGCCGGGTGAAGGTGGCGATGCGGAAAGTATATTTGTCAGCATAGAGACAATGGGTGGCACCACGCAGGAAGTGAAGGAAATCAAACAAGCCATTGCGGGAAAGAGCTATACATATAACGTCTATGTGGGTGAGAATAGTACCACTATATCCGGAACTACTGTTGAAGATTGGACAACGGGCATAGTCGAAGGGACATTGATTACGATGAAACCGTTGGATCGTTCAAAATGGTCGGTTACAGGTAAATTTGAGGAAGGACGTTGGAATTTTTGGTGTGGTAAATTTACAGACGCAATAGATGGTGATTTGCACAGATTCTGGGCAAGTGACTGGGATGGCCCGAATGCCAAAGACCTTCCGCCTGTTTTGGTTATCGATACGAAGAAGTTGCATCTTTTTGGTAAACTTGGAATTATAGGAAGAGATGAATATAAAGATCAGCAAAATTATACACTGAAATGCTATGTTAGTTCTGACTCAAGAAGCTGGTGGAAATCTAGCTATGTTTGGACACAAGAGCCTGATGAATTCTGGGGTTCGTTTGTCTGGGAAGATTTTGGCTGGAAAGAAGTAAGCAATTGGGAAAATAGAGAAAATTGGATACCGGTAAGTGAGGAAGTGACATTGAAAAGTCTTCCAAATCCGGCAATAGAATACATTCGTTTGAACGACCTGACAGAGGGACACAGATATTTTATCATCGAGTTTACCGATAGGGGAAAGCGTGGTATTATAGAAGTGGCTGAAGTTTATCTGTATGGAAGAGAGGCTGCTCAATAGCCATATTTCATTTTTACTGTAATTTAAAAAAACTCTTTCTTTGATGATGTTATCTAAAGAAAGAGTTTTTTAGTGTCTATTTTAACGTCTGTTGGATATAACTTTGAGCAACCATCTATCATTGAAAAAGTTGCAGTGAAGCACTTCTAAAGTTATTCTCTAGTGCTTGAAAAGTTATTCTTTCCTATTGGCAAACTATAAATGCAAGCTCTGTTTTTATAAACAAAGCCTTTGATTATAAAAACGGAACTTTCGTTTATATAAATGAAACCTTTGTTTATAGTTTACAAGCAAGCGACTGAAAGTTTGTAAGTAGTAAAAAATAAATTTGGTAGTGGTCGGCAAGAAGTTTTCTATTAAGGGATGATATGCCCGGTAGTATTAAGTTTCCCTATAGAGAAGGGAAAACTTTGTTCGAATAGGTTTCTACGAGCCCATTTGAGAGAATATTATCTTTTAATGGCAGAATTTTATCCTTAATGTAGAACCGTAATCTATACATTTGCAATAGAAAATCTATTAAGTAATTATGTTTGAATTTATGAATATGCAATCTTCTCTAGTAGATACGAGAATTAAAATTGGAATTATAGGATTTGGTAGGATGGGGAGATTCTATTGGGAAGCGATGACCAAAAGCGACCGGTGGAATATTGCTTATATATGTGATACCGATTCGGCATCACGTCAACTGGCACGAGAACTGTCACCTCACTCTCTCGTAGTAGAGGATGAACAGAAGATTTTTGAAGATGAGACTGTGCAGGTGGTCGGACTTTTCACTTTGGCAGATTCGCGGATGGATCAGATAGCAAAAGCGATCCGTTACGGTAAGCATATTATTTCTGAAAAACCTGTTGCAGACACGATAGAGAACGAATGGAAAGTGGTTGAAATGACAGAAAACGCCAACCTGCTGTCCACTGTCAACCTGTATTTGCGTAATTCTTGGTATCATCATCAGATGAAGGAATATATCCGGCAAGGGGAAATAGGAGAACTGGCTATTGTCCGTGTCTGCCACATGACTCCCGGGCTTGCACCGGGCGAGGGGCACGAATACGAAGGACCTGCTTTTCATGATTGCGGAATGCATTACGTAGACATTGCCCGTTGGTATGCTGACAGTGATTACCATACATGGAATGCACAGGGAGTGAAGATGTGGAACTACAAAGACCCCTGGTGGGTGCAATGTCACGGTACTTTTCAGAATGGAGTCGTGTTCGATATTACCCAAGGATTCGTTTACGGGCAATTGTCCAAAGACCAGACACACAATTCGTATGTCGATATTATAGGGACGAAAGGGATTGTCCGCATGACGCACGACTTTAAGACAGCCGTTGTCGAACTGCATGGTGTCAATCAGACCCTTCGTGTGGAGAAACCTTTCGGCGGAAAGAATATAGACGTGTTGTGCGACTTGTTCGCTGATTCGGTAGAAACAGGAGAACGCAGTCCGCGCTTGCCGTTGATGCGTGATTCGGCCATTGCGTCCGAATATGCGTGGAGATTTTTTTATGATACGCGCAAACATGATTTGCCGTCTGTCGGTGATTTGCATACTTTGGAACAAATCCGTGAACGGAGAAAGAATATGAAAAATGGATATGGATTGTTGCATGGCAACCTTCCAAAGATTACTAACTCTTAAATAAATAAAATTATGTCAGACATTTCAAGAAGACAATTTCTGAAAACAGGGGCTGCCGCTTTAGCAGGCATCACGATTGCTCCGAGTTCTATTCTGGGTATGAGCCACGGGCATATCTCGCCTACCGATAAGCTGAATATCGGTGTTGTGGGTATTGGCGGTATGGGACATGCCAACATTAACAATGTGAAGGCTACGGAAAATATTGTAGCTCTTTGTGATGTGGATTGGAAGTATGCAAAAGGCGTGTTCGATGAATTCCCCAAAGCAAAGAGATTTTGGGATTATCGTAAGATGTATGACGAAATGGGAAAATCGCTTGATGCTGTAATTATTGCAACTGCCGACCATACGCATGCCATTATCACCGCCGATGCGATGACAATGGGAAAACATGTATTCTGTCAGAAACCGTTGACTCATTCTGTTTATGAGTCCCGTTTGTTGACAAAGCTTGCCAAATCAACGGGCGTTGTTACTCAGATGGGTAACCAAGGCTCATCCGATGAAGGCACTGATTTAGTATGCGAATGGATTTGGAACGGTGAGATTGGGGAAGTGACGAAGGTGGAATGTATTACCGACCGTCCTATCTGGCCGCAAGGATTGAATGTACCGGAAAAGGCGGACAAGATTCCCAGCACATTGAATTGGGATTTGTTTACAGGTCCTGCCCGGCTGAATCCTTATAGCCATGTTTATCATCCTTGGAACTGGCGTGGATGGTGGGATTACGGTACGGGTGCGTTGGGCGATATGGCTTGTCACATCCTGCACTCACCGTTCAGAGCCTTGAAGTTGAAATATCCTACTAAAGTGGAAGGTTCTTCAACGTTGCTGCTGAACGCTTGTGCTCCGCAGGCCCAACACGTGAAAATGATTTTCCCGGCTCGTGAAAATATGCCTAAGGTGGCGATGCCTGAAGTGGAAATCCACTGGTATGACGGTGGTCTGTTGCCCGACCGTCCGGAAGGGTTCCCTGCCGGAAAACAATTGATGCCGGGTGCCGGGGTGACTATTTTCCACGGAACCAAGGATACCTTGATTTGCGGATGCTATGGAATTGGCCCATGGTTGCTCTCCGGACGCAAGCCCAATGCACCGAAGGTGTGCCGCCGTGTGCCCAATGCAATGAGTGGCGGTCATGAAATGGACTGGGTACGCGCATGTAAAGAAGATAAATCCAATCGTATCATGACTAAATCCGACTTCTCGGAAGCAGGACCGATGAATGAAATGGTAGTAATGGGGGTACTTGCTGTCCGTCTGCAAGGGTTGCATCGCACGTTGGAATGGGACGGCGAAAATATGTGCTTTACCAATATCGGTGACAATGAAACTATCACCACTTGTGTGAAGGACGGATTTGAGATTCATGACGGGCATCCTACATTCGACAGGACATGGACTGATCCGGTCAATGCAAAACAGTTTGCCGCTGAGCTCGTGAAACATAATTATCGTGAAGGCTGGAGGCTGCCTGATATGCCTAGATAACCGGATAAAAGTAAAAGTATATTAATTAACGTTAGTAGTAAAATAATGAAGAAAGTAGTTTATTTATTGGCTTGTTCCTGCCTGGTAGCAGGAGTGTTTGTTTCTTGCGGTACTCAGAAAAAAGCGAATGCCTCCAAAGGGCAGAGTACGGTCACTTTGTCATATTCCAAATCATTGAAAGCTCCGGAAGACCAAAGCTTGGATTTGGCTGTCGATAAAGATGGTTATATCACCATCTTTGACGGTAAGACATTTAAGGGATGGCGTGGTTATGGAAAAGACCGTGTCCCTTCCAAATGGACAATCGAAGATGGCTGCATCAAATTTAACGGAACCGGTGGTGGTGAAGCACAAGACGGTGACGGTGGTGACTTGCTTTTTGCTCATAAATTTAAGAACTTTGAGTTGGAACTGGAATGGAAGGTTGCTAAAGGAAGTAATTCTGGAATTATGTATTTAGTTCAGGAGGTTACTTCTAAAGACAAGGATGGTAATGACGTGCTTGAACCTCTTTATTATTCTGCACTTGAATATCAGATTCTGGATAATGAGAATCATCCGGATGCAAGATTGGGTAGGAATGGTAATCGCCAGTCGGCTTCTCTGTATGATTTGATTCCGGCTGTTCCTCAAAATTCGAAGCCGTATGGCCAATGGAACAAGGCTAAGATTTTGGTTTATAAAGGCACGGTTGTTCATGGACAAAATGATAAAAACGTACTCGAATTTCATTTGTGGACAAAACAATGGACCGAAATGTTGCAGGCTAGTAAGTTTTCTGAAAGCAGTCTGCCTTTGGCATTTAAATTGCTGAACAATTGCGGCGGCGAAAACCGCGAAGGTTTCATTGCTTTGCAGGACCATGGTGATGATGTATGGTACCGTAACATTCGTGTGAAAGTTTTGGAGTAATTATTGGATTATTATTCGTTAAATAAACTGATGACAAACTTATTATTAGGTTTTATGCCTAGTGGTTCCGAATGGATTATTATAGCTTTGGTTATCCTATTGCTTTTTGGCGGAAAGAAAATTCCCGAGCTGATGCGTGGCTTAGGTAAGGGAGTGAAGAATTTCAAAGATGGAGTGAACGAAGCGAAGGAAGAAATAAACAAGGCAACAGAAGAGTTGAGATAAGTAAGTAAATCTAAAAATAAAATCCTGCCAATTGATGAGGTTGGCAGGATAAATTGTATTAGGTACTGAATCGTGTGTGTTATTTATCTGTGGAAGTATATCGAGTCAATTTATTACGGTAATATTTCGAAACATCGTGCCAATGATAGAAAGGAGCGCAATCAGTCTTTACAGGCAGTGATGTCTCTTTTTCGTTCAATAGTACACGTACTAAAATATCTTTGTTGGCCGGTTTACGATAAAAAATTAGTTGGATGTTGGACGCCATTGGAAAGTATTGGTAGCACTGCCAATGTTCAGCTAATGTTTCCATATCCTCCGTGACATATCCGCAATCTCCCAATCCCATTAGTACCGCCAATGGCAATAGGCAACTTTCGTGTCCGAAACGCAACGTGGCACTTGGTTCTTCTCGGACAATACAACTATCGGCAGTGTCCAGTATATTCCGAAGCAGGTTGGCTTCTTTATAAGGCATCATCCGTTCGGTCAGAGGTGTATCACCTGAATCCAGATACCAAAGAACATTTAGACAGCTCCAAAGTTCATAACATTCTTTGGGAGTAAACAAATGATAAAGATCCAGTTCCTTTTCATCATGTGACTGCATATTGATGGTTATATAGAATAACTCTTCCATGAAGTGTGATGGATGAATTGTGTTCTGTATGTATACTGTATCGGTAAATAGAACTTTCATCAATCGTTCCGGGTGAATATGCTGTTGTTTGAATGCTTTGAGAAGCTCTGCTTTCGAATCTGCATGCAGAGAAGCAAGATACTTGTCATGATAATTCATGTAATACATATCATGTAAACTGGCATCGTTGTAGATGCGCAGTTGCGGATTTAATGCTTGCAGTTGTAGGCATTCGGCTGTCATGGATAGGATACAACGGACTACATTGGTAGACCGTGCATCAATTACTGTATTTCCGGAAAATATTTCCGGAAAATTATGGTACATACGTTCGGCGATGCCTCGATGCTGCCGTGCACCTAATGGAGTAAGTTCTCCTAAACGTCCATTAGCAAGTTGCCGGATACGATTTATTTTTTCCATTGTTTTCTTTCCCGTAGTGCTTAACACTCCGGCAGAATCTGCTTTCTGCAAGATGGTTAACACATGGACATAGTCATATTCGGACAGATGAAAACGGGAACCGTGACGAGCATATGTACTGATATAGAAGGGTTGGTATCCTTGCGGTGCCGGTGAATAGCTATTTGGGGGTGGTACTTGATAGGCCAGGTAATTGGCTGCGGAAAAACATTTGTTCTGTTGAATTTCTATACGGGAAGTTTGTGCATAGGCAACATACCATGGTAGCACAAACATCCCATAAAATAAAAGTTTCTTTATTATCATGTAAATTGATTTATATGACCTATGAAATTATTCCTTAACTGTAATCATCCAGAAGGTGCGCATGGTGTGTTCGGCGCCATCCGTCGGCTTGTTTTGGAGAGCGAAGTTATCGGTCTTCGGGTCCTTGATTACCATTTGTGCCGAACCGCCACCGTCCATGGTGATGGCATTGGTGCATCCCATGGATTTCATTAAACTTCCGGCTTCTGCGTAAGTCAGTCCCATGGATATTTCCGAACGACCGTCCACCACCATAAAGATGACGGTACCATCTTCGCGATAGCCAATGCACGAAAAAGGATATTGGTCTTCTAATGGGATATAAGTCCCATCGAGGTAAATATCAAAACCTTTGCATATCTTACTATCGCGTAGCGGCTGGTAACCGCCACCTGTACATTCCTGAAGGTTGGATTTCATGCCATGGTATTTGTCGGCATCGGCAATGAGCACTTTACCCGCTTTGTCCACAGCCAGAAAACTAAGAGCCTGATGTACCATGCCATGTTGCGGTACGAAATGGTCTTGTAATATTTTTCCCCGATGATGGACAGGTCCCCGACAACCGAAGTCCAATGGGGTGACTCCGTTCTCATTCGGATCCCATCTGAAAAAATCACCGCTCATTATTGCCATTACACGTTCACCGCTCTTATCGAATTTGTTGGCTATTTCAGAAGGTGTCATCATAGGGAACGGATTGTTTTCGGTCGGCTCGCAACATCCTGTTTTCAATGCAGCGCCTGTTGCATCGGCTTTCATCACAACGATATTAATGGATGCGGGTCGCTCGGATTTTTTGATAACTTGTACTTTAGTGTACGTAATTCCTTCTGTAAGTTCTGTTTCACTCCATTTTTGTACGGTTTTTATTTCCGAACATTTTTTCAGCATATCAATTATATTGCTGTCTTTCTGTTCTTCTTGGGGGATTTCCTGTTCCTCCATCTCGTTTTTGTCGCAAGAATAAGCCAAAAAGAAAAAGGCTGATAAACTTAATGTGAAAGTAAATCTCTTTAAATTCATAACTACTTTTTTAAATGGTGAATAAATCTATTAATAAGTCTTCCTCTGTCGGGAAGAAACCGGACAGAGGAAGATTAAACAACGCATGTTACTTGAAAACTAATCTTTTACCGTGATTGTAATTTTTCTCAAAATATAATTGTCGAGGTCTGTGAAATAGAGAGTGTTTCCGTCAGGACTCATTGCCAGTCCATGAGGCATCTTTAATTGTGCTACGGAGCCATCGCCATCTTGTTTTCCACCGGTACCGGTTCCGGCGACGGTGCTGATAGTGGCATCTTCATACCCTTTTGCACCAGGACGTATTCTTCTCACCTTATGATTGTAAGGGTCAGTGAAATAGATGTCCCCGCGAGTCTTGTCTACAACGATGGCTACCGGTTGGATGAGTTGGGCTGTCAACGGTTGTCCGGCTTCACCGTCTGTGTTACCTTTGCCATTGCCGGCAAACTTGGTTGCTTTACCGTCGGAAGTCACTACATAAAAACCGTCGTTTTCTGCTCCTATTATTAGATTGTCGTTTGCGTCAAAGTCCATGGAGTATAAGGCCCCTAGGGAATTCGAGAGATGTACGAAAGTCTGCTTTGAAGCATTATTGAAGTTACCTTTCGGATATTTATAAACTTTTCTTTCATCTCTGCACAATACATACATATTGCCTTTGGAGTCGAATTTTACATCCATTGCGTTGCTAAGCCCTGAAACTACGACTTCTACTTGCTGGTTATTACCTTGATTCGGATTAATTCTTCCTATTTCGGCGCTTCCTTTGTAAGCTATGTAAAGCATCTTGTCGTCCGGATTTACTTCCAAGTTCCAAGGATGTCCGTTATTGTGAGCTTCGACTAATGTCGTTTTTTCTTTCTTTTGCAGGTCGAATGCATGAATAATATGGGCAGTTCCGCGTTGTCCTACTGCCAGTCGTCCGTCCGGCAAGAATGCCAGCCCATGAATACCACCTAACATTTCTCCGATATGAACGTCACTGCTGACAGTATATGCCAATTCTGGTTTCGTATATTCGAATTCCGGTCCTTCTACAGTGCGGTTGCCTACTTTTACCACTACTTTGTAGCTTCCCGGTTCGTTAGTGGGGGCGATGACAGTCAGTTCCATTGCTGAAGCACTCTTTACTTCGGCTGTCTGTCCGTTGATGGTTACGATATTTTCCTCTGCTACAGTACTGAAATTTTCTCCTGTAATGACGATTTCGGTGCCTTCATGGCCCGATAACGGACTGATGCCATCTACTTTGAGAGTAGGAGTGGCCAGACAACTGAATGTCAGTGATTTGTTCTTTTGCACTCCGGCTTTTACTGTAAGCACATAGTCGCCCGGTTCAAGTTGAGGTACAGTCACGGTCAGCGAGGTGGTGCTGGAAGCGGTAATGGTTGCTGCTTTCTCACCAAAAAAGACTTCGTTTTCTTCGGCTGTTGCACTGAATCCCTTACCGATAATGATTATCTCATCTCCTGCATACCCGGTAGTCTTTTCTAATGCATTAACCTCCAGTTTGACATCATATGAGCCTTCCGTATAGGTGAAAGAAGGACCCTCTACTGCCTGTCCGTTTACGGTTATCATCAATGGGAAGGTTCCTGCTAAATTTGGAGGGACTGTCATCTTCAAAATAGTAACTGAGGTTGCTACGGCAGTGAGCTGTTCACCATTCAATGTAACGATGTTTTTGGATGGTATAATGCTGAATCCTTGTCCGGTAATAGTCACTTCGTCACCGGCAACTCCTTCGTTGGGAGTCATTGAGAAAACTTTTAGTTCTTTGAATGTGGTGCTTTCATCATCGTCTGAGCAGCCTCCTGCTCCTAACAGCGTGCAGGCTAATAAATATAAAAAACTTTTTTTGATATTCATATTCTTTTGGGATTGTTTATGTTAATACTCGATTTTCCGAATGGCATAATTGCTGCGGTCGGATACGTACAAGGTACGGTTCGCTTCGTCTAGCAGAATATCGTACGGATTGCCGAAAACTGCTTCATCGGCACTGCCGTCAACGATTGCTCCACCTGAAGTACCTACTAATGTGATTACTGTGCCATCCGAATAACCATTCTTGCCGCGTGTAATACGTTTTATTTTTTGGGCACTACCTGTATTGCCATCATTTCCATCTACAGTATAGATGGTACCTTCCGAGTCGATGACAAAGCCATATACTTGGTTGAATTTGGCACTTCTCGGATTACCCGGTGTACCGTCTGAATCTCCTTTTTCGGAACCTGCGATACAAGTAATCTCTTTATTGGGAGTCACCATGAAGAATTGTCCACGGTCATTGCTACTGACAATCAGGTTGCCTTCGGGATCAAACTCCATAGCATGTATTTGGTTGCATCCTTCTTCCTCCTGAAAATTCACCCAAAGTTTCGGCGCGCTGAGGTTTCCGGCTTCCGCACGGAAAATGCCGGCTTCGCGGCAAAGGATATACAGATTGTCGGCTTTGTCAAACTTCACGTCTTGTACGTTGTTGGGTCCTTTCCAGAATTCAGTTGTTTCTTTCGTGCTCAGATCATATTTGAATAGCGAACCGGAGGCTTTGCAGGCGATGTATAACATACCGTTATGGACTGTCATTCTCCAAGGATGCTTGCCATCCAACGTTTTACCCGTAATCAAAAAGCAGCTGTTGCCTTTCACATCGACACTGTAGATGGACGAATTTCCCCGGTCTGTCACTGCCATCATCTTGCCTTTCTCAATCCATGCCAGTCCGTGTACATTTATGAATTTCGTATCGAACTTGTCACCCACTGCCGTACCCTGTGTTCCTCCACAGAGAGTGGAGACTTTGATTTTGTTGTTTAAGTCACGATAAGTGAATTTAGATCCGGTATAGGTCTTTCCGTTGATGGTAAGCATTATGGGAAAGGAACCTAACGGATTTTCCGGAGCAATGAATTTGATGTATTCGTTGGGGTTCACTTCAGTCACTTCCGCCGTTTCACCATATAATGTTATTATGTTTTCTGATGCTACGGAATGGAATCCTTCGCCATACAGCGTGATTTCCGTACCTGCCGTTCCTAATGTAGGACGGATGGCTACTAATGTGGTTCGTTTTTGATCCTTGTCGTCTGTACAACCGATAGCACATAATATCAGCAGGCAACCAAGGATACATCTATAAAATATATTCTTTTTCATAATTGTTGTCTTAATCTTTTTTTATGAATCGTTTTCGATTCGTTAGAAGTGAAGTCCGTCTTCCCAGCCCGGGTTCTGCGTCAAGGCACCACCCGTTAAAGTACGTTCATTGGAGGGGATTGGTGAAAGATAATCTCTCTCTTCGTTGAACGAGAACTTTGTGTCCCTATGGGGTTCGATATAGCCATGGTTACGGTCGCTGAGGATAATATCCTTTTCCACTTCCAAATAAGTAATCCCATCCTTATTGCTCGGTTTTGCACCTTCGTATAAGCAGACATCAGGTGCTCCGTCACCATCTAAGTCTATCTCTTTGTTAATGCTCTCAAAGTAGATTCCTAACAAACGTTGTGTCAGTATTTGTCCTTCTTTCCAACGCAGGATGTCACTGGTCCGGAAGTTCTCTTGTAATAATTCGATGCTCCTTTCTCGACGGATTTCCAGAATCACTCCTTTATTCTCACCTGTTACCCCTATATAGCCGGTAGCTTTATTGTCCAAATAAGGGTCAATGTTCTGATTGGCCACCTTCATGGAGAGATGCTTCATCCCCACGCGGTCGCGCAGCCTGTTGATGGTCTTGTCCAAATCTGCCTGCGTCAGGCTGTTCAGTTCGGCACGTGCTTCTGCATAGTTCAGATAGACTTCGCCCAATCGGAAAATAATCAAATCATTATCGCTGGTTCCACCTGCATCTTGTGCTTCCGTACCGAGGAATTTGGTCGGTTGGTATCCAGTAATGCTGGTGGCGAGATCGGGAGCTACTTGTTTGGTTGAGCCGATACGTTTGTACCCCGGTGTACGGATAGATTGCGCCAAGCGTGGGTCGCGGTTTTTACATTCTTCCATAAAGCTCATTTTGTCGTAGCCCGGTTTGTCTGTAAAGCGGGTACCGTCTTTCATTAAATAGCTATTGATGATTTTCTTGGTTACTCCCGGACGACCGTAGGTTTTGTTGGTCAGATACTGTCCGACATCGCAATACACTTTATATTCGGCATTGAGATTGCGTGCCAAAATCACCTCACATTCTTGCGCCCTATGCGAAGAGAACAGATTACGGTAACATACGTCTTTCCCGCCTTCTGTGTAAAGGGAGTATCCGCTGTGTTCTATCAGTTCGGAAGCAGCGGCAGCAGATTGCTCCAGGTAATATTCCCACGGATGTTCGGGATAAGAGATGTTGTGATACTTGCGGAACGTACCTTCGAAGAGGCAGAAGCGTGCTTTGAGGGCTAATGCTGTCCATTTGGTGACTCGGTAGAGCGAACGTTCTTTCGATAGGTTGGCGATGGCATAATCGATGTCTTCTATCATACGTTGCATGACATATTCGCGCGAGTCTCTCGGCTTTTTGAGCATGGCTTCGTCGTCAGAGTCGATTTGACGGTCATACCAGGGAACATCACCGAAGTTCTTGACCTTTTCGAAATAGAAATAAGCGCGGAAAAAACGTGCCAATGCATCGTATTGTATTCTCACGTTGGCATCATCGCAATTGACCGAATACTCGAGTAAGGTGTTGAAGTTACGTAAGTTCCCCCAGTCCCATCCGCCGCCGGAACTTGGAACCACCCGTCCGTCTCTCATAATGGCAGCAGCTGAACCATGCGTGATATTATCAAGATCGTCCCTATAGAGTGAGCTGGATGGAAATGAGTTATAGAAGGCATTGGAATAGGCTTGTAACTCTTTCTCGTTGGAGAAAAATGTCTCTGGAGACATCTTGTCCTGTGGCAGTTTGTCCAACCAGTCGCCACATGACATCAGTGTCAGAGAACAACTAAATATCGTTACTAATAATTTCTTATTCATGATTGTTCATTTTAAAAGTTAACATTTATACCGAATGTGAATGTTTTCTGCCATGGGTATACTTTTAAATCACCTCCCCGACGGGCTTGTTCCGGGTCGATGTAGTCTGTCTTGAGCCCCGACCAGTAAGCAAGATTCTCTCCGGAGAAGTAGACTCTTAGCAAGTCGATGCCTATTTTTTGTGTCCATTGTTTGGGCAGAGAGTAGCCGATGGTCAAGTTTTTCAGACGGCAGTAACCGATGTTTTGCAGGTAACGGTCATTAGCTGCTGTTAACTCACGGTTTTGGTTGCCCAGATTGTCGAAAGCCACGTATGCACGGGGACGAGGGAAATACGCATTCGGATTGTCTTCCGACCAACATTGTTCCAGGAAATTCTTTGGCAAGAACGTAGCATACGGGCGGTTGAAAGGCCCCCAAAAGAGTTCGGCTTCGCTGGCAGGATACCAATCCATACGCCCGATGCCTTGGAAGAAGATGCTAAAGTCGAAGCCGCACCATTGGAATGCCATGTTGGCTCCATATTGGTAACGAGGCTCGGAGTTACCGATGATGCGGCGATCGCCGGGATCGTCCACGGTGTCTTCTCCGGTAGAAATAATGTTGTCGCCATCAAGGTCGGCAAAACGCAAGTCACCTGCATGAAGTCCTTTCAGTGAGCCGGATGAACTATTGATGATGTCGTTGACTCTGCGTTGGTCTACTTGATAGTTGGCTGCTTCCTCGTCTGTGGCAAACATGCCGTCGATGTGGTATCCCCAGATTTCACCGATACGCATTCCTTCGTAATACTTTTTGGCAAATGCTTTTTCAGGATTGTTGAACTTGGTGATTTTGCTGATGTAGTCGTTGAAAGTTAGGTTGATCTGATAAGCGAAGGGCTTTCCTGCCAGCTTGAACATGTCTTGCCAGCCCAATGACAGCTCGTATCCTTTGGTCTGCATGTCGGCACTGTTCATTTTGGGGGAGCTGGTACCGTATACGGCAGGTAGGGAGATGCCCGCTGTCAACATATCTTTGGTGTTACGGATATAGTATTCGCCTGTAAAGTTGAGTCGGTTGTTGAGGAAGCTGGCATCCAGACCGAGGTTGTGATGTTCTACCACTTCCCAAGTCAAATTGCCTGATACCGGTGCCGAGATAGAGGCGGACGATGGTAATTTCCCACCGAACAGATAAGACTGCGTATTGATGTTGACGGTGCGGATGTAGTCGTAATATCCCACTTGTTGGTTGCCGAGGTTACCATAAGAGTATCTGAATTTCAGATTGCTCAGCCATGATTTGACGGGAACCATAAATGATTCTTCCGAGAGTCTCCATCCCACTGAAGCCGATGGAAAGAATCCCCAACGGTCTTTTGAACTGAAACGTGAACTTCCGTCGTAGCGTCCGCTAAGTTCCAGCAGGTATTTCCCGGCATAGTCATAGTTGATACGTCCGAAATAGCCCGCCAAGGCATATTCGTTTTGTCCGCCTTTCACTTCCATGCCGCGTTCTCCTTCGCTGTCTTCTCCTATGAGGTTGAAGTCATTCAGGGTTTCTGACATTAGGTTGTAGCCGTAAGAACTGGTATATTTCATATATTTAGTTTCGTAGTTGAATCCGGCTGTCACTTTGTAATTATGCTTTTGCAGGAAGCTGCCACTGTAAGTAGCATACAAGTTGGTGGCCAGATAATGTTCATAGTCCGTTTCTTCTTTCAAGCGGTTTTCCATATACAACGAAGGTTCATCAAGAATTTCCACTTCACCGGGATATTGTGAATATTCGGTAGGGACATAGCGGTTCATGATACGTCTGTTGTTGACGTTGTAAGTGAAGTTCCCTTTCAGCTCCAGTCCTTTGATGGGGGTAACAGTCAATTCGGTGGTGGTGCTGAAGTCGTCCGTGCGGTCGCCGCTTGTGTGCTTGCCTTTGTCGCGTAGAGCAAGCAGACCGTTCATGACTCGATAACCGTTGAAGGCATGGGATACGATGCTAGTCCCATCCGGATTTTGTGTCGGGAAGCAGGCAAGGCCGTGTGTTTGGCTGGTATCGAAATACAAGTTGCTTCCTCCACCGTTCGGGAAGGTATATTTGGAATGAAAGAAAGCTGTATTGTTGCTGATATTTACATAATCATTTACATCAAATGATATTTTGGAACGAAAATTCGTCTTATTGAATTTGTCCGTATTCTTTTTAATCATACCTTCTTCCTGATTATAGCCGCCGGACAAGAAGTATTTCATTTTTTTAGTGCCACCGGAGATGGAAATATCGTGGTTCATCAATGGCTTGTTCTCTTGGAAAAGATGATGCCAAAAATCCGTGTTGGCATAGTAATGATAAGTGGGGCGTCCGTTACGGTCTTTCACTACTGTCCATGGGCGGGACGGATCTTCGGTTTTGTCGTTTCTTCTCAACCACAGTTCCAGCATGTCATCTTCGGTGTAGTTCATATAGTTTACCCCTGTGTAAGCATTCCAAAATACATTGGCTGTCAATACGGAGTAGTAACCCCGTGTTTCATAATCAACCGATACGGTGGGCTTGGTCCATCCGAAACGTCCGTTATAGGATACTCTGACCTTGCCTTCATCTCCATTTTTGGTAGTAACCAAAACGACACCGAACGAAGCACGTGCACCGTAGATGGCGGCCGAAGAAGCATCTTTGATGATAGAGATAGATTCGATGTCAGCCGGATTCACACGATACAAGTCTCCTTCCACTCCGTCAATCAGCACCAATGGACTACCGCCATTGATGGAGTTGGTTCCACGAATGTTGATGCTGGCGCCATTGCCCGGATTACCGGCCGAGGTCGTGATATTCAGTCCCGGCACTTTGCCTTGCAGCATGTGTGTGGCGGTGGATGCCGGACGGTCAATCAGATCTTTGCTGGAAACGGTAGATATGGCACCGGTCAGATTGACCCGCTTCTGTGTGCCATATCCTACTACAACCACCTCTTCGAGTGTTTTGCTGTCTTCTGTCAGGGTGATATTCAAGAACGATTTTCCTGTTACAGAAATTGTCTTGGTGAGCATTCCGATGTATGAAACGTTCAGATGAGCACCAGGGTGCACCTTGATGGAGAATTTTCCGTCAATGTCGGAAATCACTCCGTTGTTGGTGCCTTCTTCTTTGACGGTGGCTCCGATGACAGGCTCACCGTTTAGGTCGGTGATTGCCCCTTCTACGGTTTTTAGAGATGATTTCTGCTGAGTGGTTTCTTTTCTTACGGTCAGCACGATGTTGTTTCCGTTTAGGCTATAAGAAACCTGTGTGCCTGCAAATAAGGTATTAAGTACTTGCGAAACCGGTTTGTTGTTTACTTTTAACGTAACTTTGCGCTTTACGTCGATTTGCGCTTTGTCATAGACGAACAGGTATTTCGTCTGTTTCTCAATCTTGGAAAGGATTGTTTGAATGGAACTTTGTTCTTCATGAAGCGTAACTGTCTTATTTTGTGCAAAAACAGTCATATTTAATATAAAAAACATTATTCCACACAAAAGAGTTATTTTTTTATTCATAACTTTGTATGTTTAAATAAGTTGTGTAATATAATGAATTCATTCTCCGTTGGGTAACGAGGAAAGTATGCACAATTTCTACGGTCGGATGGTGTTGGAGCACTTCCGGCCGTTTTGAGTTAAATAAACGGGATCTTTGTTTTTCATAATGAATAAGGTTAACATAAAAATTAATGAATTATCTGATGATGACTGTCTGTTCGTCATTGCTCCATTCGTATTCAAATTGGTGTATTCGTTGCAGGATTTCCAAAATATGTTTTAAACCGTCCTCCTGCCGGAATTTGCAGGTACATTTATAGTGTAGTATTTGAGGATTGCGGATGTCAAAGTCTACCTTATAATATTCTTTCATTTGCCGGAAGATGGAACCATAGTCTGTGTCTTCGAAATAATAAATACCTTCAATCCATAACAGCGATTCTGCTTTGTCGAAGGGAACTTTTATCAATCGTCCGTCATCAGATATCTTCGCTTCTTCGTCGGGGGAGAGGCTGAGAGAGGCGTTGTTTTGCCTGTCACTTACGTCGACCGCTCCTTCATACAGTTTGACGGAAAAATCTTTCCGGTCTTTGTAGGCAAATATGCTGAACTTTGTTCCTAACACTTGCACTTCATGAGAACCTGTCTGTACCACAAACGGAAGATGCTTGTCCGGTGCTACTTCAAAATAAGCCTCACCATTCAGACAGACGCGGCGCAGGTCTTTTTCTTTTTGGCTTTCTATTCGCAGGGTTGTATTGGAGTTGAGCCATATTCTTGTTCCATCGTTTAGGGTGATTTCCGTACGTTGTCCTACAGGGACGTGGATATCGCGTGTAACTAACAATTCTGCCTGGTTTTCGGAAAGATGCTGTGTGTATAGCCATGTTCCGCTTGCAAAAAGACAGATAAACACCACGGCTGCCCCTATTTGCATCCATATTCTCCGGTTGGAGGAGCGTGACGAATGAATAGATAGGGGTATATTCTCTTCGTTGCATAAGGTTGCATCAAAAATCCGGCGCAGATATTTGTATTCTTCCAAATGCGCCGGGTCTTTTTCCAGCCATCGGAGCATTCCGATACGTTCTTCGGGAGAGGTTTCTCCCCGCAAGTATTTAAGAATTGCACTTCGTTTCATTGCATTACTTTTTGCTGTTCTATATAATAGTTGTTTGAAAAACAATAAACCCTAGTGGAATAATGAATTTTTTTTTAAAAAGATTAAGAAGTTTATTGGAGGGATAGAGAGTAAGGAGAAAAAGTAATGAATATACATTCTTTTGCAGGGGAGAGTGGAGCGATATGGACAGAGGCTAAAGCAGTATGTCCAGGAGAGGATAGAAATCTTTGAGGTCTGTCCGTAGTTTTTTCAGGGCTTTCGTAATGTGGTATTCCACTCCTTTTACTCCAATGCCCAGTTCCCGGGCAATCTCTTCATTGGTTTTGTGAGCGAAACGGCTGAACATGAAGACTGTTTGGGTCTGGCTGTGCATTGCTTTCAATGATTCTTTTAAGATAGTCTGTACATCCATACTGTATAGTTCGTGGGGATTACACTCTTCCAAAGTAGATATGCGCATTTGCAATTCGCGCATGCTGTCTTCTTCAAGGGTGGATCGAATTTTGAGTTTGAAGGCTTCCCTGCGGAAATATTGTAGTATTTTATTGCGGATAGTGCCTATCAGAAAGGGTAATGTCGCACCTATTTCTTCCGCATTGCAGAGTTTTTCCCATAACACAATCATGGCTTCGGTAACGATGTCTTCAGCTTGTACCATGTCATGAGTATAAGACCGGGCGAACAGTAAACACTTTCGGTAATATAGTTTATATGCTTCGTCAAATATTTGTTCTTCGCTCATGTTACAATTTTATGTTTCTCTGTACAAAATAAAGGATTAATGGAATAAATTCCAAAGATATCATCTATAAAATGATGACATGAAGGAATATTTGTCGTATAAATATTGATAGCTGATTCAATTGTGTTTGGTGGGTTTAAACTGAGATTTTCTATTCATACACCTGTAGTTTCTCATCATGTGGAAACTACAGGTATAAATAATGGAATGGCGAAAAGCCGGGGAGCCATTAGAGAACCCTATATATTGCTTCTGCTATCTTCTTCATGCCTTTATCATCGGGATGGGCGATGATGAAATCTTTGGTTACAGTATATGGTTTTCCATGTATGTCATAAAGAGTGTCTCCGACTTTCGGACGTGAATCATACAAGCGGTCTATCCAGTCAATCGGAATATAAGTGAGTCCGTGCATATGCGCAGCGTTGATGATGGCACGCTCTTTTTCTTCATCCTTCCAGAAACAGCCGGTGATGACTACTTTGTTTGCTTTCCGCTTGCAATATTTCATCAGTCGGAGGATACCTGATTTGAATGCTTCCTTATCTTGTACGTTTTCTCCTAGGCGGATAACGATCACATCCTTGTCTGTAGTGTGAGCACCAATCAGTGAGTCGATATTGCAATTCAAGTTGCGTTCCCAATAGGCGATGTTCAGCGGGGTAACCACTGTGCCGGGACGGTTTTGCGAGAGCATCTTCTCCAATTGATGGCAATAGTCGTTTTCTTCTTTGGATGCTGCCATGCCCCATTCGGAGAACCATTCGATGTCCGCTTTATATTCGTGGCGGGTGATAGAGTTGCCTAAGCAAAGAACACGTAACGGAGGGCGTTGTTCTATCCGGTTGTCGGAAAATGAGGAAGTTACTTCTTCCAGATAAAGTACGCGGCTGGCATATTCGTTTTGTTTCGAAGGTTCCACTCTGTGGGTAGAGGGAATTTCCAGTCCGTTGTCATTCAGATATGCACCGCTGAAACTTTTACCTTCAAATTTTAAAGGTTCGGTGTCGATGCGGTTCAGCTCATGTACCTTATAATATTTGTCCGGATCAAGTCCTGCCATCTTCACCTGTGGCAAGTGCTGGTTGCAGAAATGTTCCGTTTTCCACCAGTAGAATACGGCTTTGTCCTTTTCCGGCGATACATACATCAGCGAAGCTACGCCCTGTTTGTCATACGGAGAAAGTAAACGGTAAATATCTCCGAACTGTACGAGGGGGCGTATTGTTTTGTATTCGGCAATGGCGTTTCTGCACAATGCCTTTTCCTCTTCCGTCATATTCTTGGGCTGTATTTCCATACCTAAGCGTCCGCTCATCGCTACATCAATACGGAACTTCAACGGAACGGAACGCGATGTCTGATGGTTAGGGCTTGCGCTGATATGTGCCCCCATGCCGATGGCGGGGAAGAAATAGGAAGTGCCCCATTGGATGTAGATACGCTGAAGTGCATCTGTATTGTCGCTTGTCCAGAATTCATCGAAGTAGGGTAGTACGCCGTAGTTGACACGTCCTCCGCCGCTGGCGCATGCCTGCATCGTCAGTTGCGGATGGTTGGTGCGGATGCGTCGGCACACGTTCTCAAAGCCCCGGTGGTATTCGATGTTCAGGTGGCTTTGGTTGTCTTTGGTCAGGTATTGCGAACCTTGGGTGATGATGGACATATTGGCGTCCCACTTGATATAGTCAATGTCGGGATAGGAGTTCATCAACTCGTCCACCGTCTGTACGATAAAATCCTGCACTTGCGGGTTGGAAAGGTCGAGCACGACTTGTGTGCCGCCGCGGGCGCATACCACTTCCCGCTCGGGTGCCTTGATAATCCATTCGGGGTGCTTTTCGTACAGTTCGCTTTTGGTATTAGCCATTTCCGGTTCCAGCCAGATGCCGAACCGTATGCCATGTTTCCGGGCGTTGTCAAGTAATGATTGCAGGCCGCCAGGGAGTTTGGTCTTGTCTACGGTCCAGTCGCCCAAAGCATAAGAGTCGTTTTTGCGTGGATATTTGTCGCCGAACCAACCGTCGTCCATTACAAACAATTCGCCTCCCATGGCAGCGATATCACCCATCATCTGGTCCATGCCCTGTTCGTTGATGTCGAAATAGACGCCTTCCCAACTGTTCAGCAGAATTTTGCGGGGAGTGTTCCCGTTGGCGAGTTTATGCAGGCGTGCCCATTGATGGAATTTCCGGCTGCATCCGCTCATCCCTTCGTCGCTGTAGGTCAGTGCCAATGTGGGGGTGCGGAACACTTCTTCTTTTTTCAGATTGTACCAGGAGTTTTCTTCGTTGATGCCGGCGAGGAAATGGTGCCAGTCGTCTTCTTGCGTGTCAATACGCAGTTTGTAGTTGCCGCTGTAGCAAAGTGCTACACCGATGACGCGTCCCGTGTTCTCCTGCGGTTTGCCGTCGAGCGAGAACATCACTTCTGCATGTGCCGATTGGGAGTTGCGTACTCCGTCCGTGTTTTTGATGACTTTCATACCCTGTTGCAACGCTTCTTGACAGAGTTGTCCTTCGTTTGCCCAGGCACCGGAAAGATGTGCCAGCCAGACATTGCCACGGCGGACAGGCAGGTAGGCGGAAGCAAACTGCTGAAGTTGAACAGGCTTCTTTTCTTCGTGACGGATTTCAGTCCATGTCTCGATGACATCCGCATCCTGCCATGCTTTGTAGCAGATGTCGACAAAGAAAGGATACACTTTATCTTTCAGTTCTATCACCGTCAAAGTGGCGTTTTCTTCTGCAAGGCGTGTTTCTTTTACGCCTATGACTGCCATTTGAAGTGTCAGATTGCCGTCGGCATGGCGGACGGACAATGCCGTTTCGCATGGATACCCCATTCCGTAGACGGGATAAGCATTTCTCCCACGTGCTGTTTCGCAGATGCTTCGGATATCCGCATCGGAGGTGCGTGAGCCGTAATACAGTTGTTCCGGTGTACCGCCGTTTGGTGCCGAGAGGAGCAACTGTGTATGGGGAGTGGATATGGTGACATTCTGCGCTGGCAGAAGTGTAGACAACAGCCAGACGGAAATTAAGAAAAACAGATTTCTTTTGTTCATAATTATTATAATAGCAAATTACGTGTTTTTTAATGTCTACTAACGGGAACTTTTTGTAGAAAGTGGATTATCCAAGCAACGGCAAACTTCACTGTTGACTTTCTGTAATGCATCCGCGTTCATTTTCACTACTTTGCGGTCGTAAGTCATCAGTCCGTTGATTTCCGATTCCACATCGGTTGTTTGGGTATATACGGCACCGCATAGTCCCAATGCAGACAGTTCCTTGAGACGGTTGGCATACTTCAGGTACTCTTCCGTTGCTTCTTCTTTGCCTTTCAGGTCGCCGTATCCCCAGTTGCGGTCTTCGTTCCACAGATGTCCTTTCAGCGCCATGCCGATTCCGCCGAACTCACCGATTACATTCACCCGGTCGGCATCGAAGAGGAACATGACGGGTTCCGGATAACTGTGCAGGTCGAGAATATCCCCGCAAGGGAAATAATTGCCGCCACTGGCGGGATTCACCGGGCGCGTCGGGTCATATTTCTTGGTCCAGTCAGCTATTTCTACGGATTTGAATTGTCCCATCGCTTCGTTGAATGGTGTCCATACGCCAATGCAGGGATAAGAATAGAGACAGTCCATCACCTCTTTCCACTCTTTCCGGTAGATAGCTTCCGATTCCGAAGTGCGTACCATCTCTGGGCCATAGTAGAATTGCTTGTATTGCCAGTCTTGATTCTTGTCGCCGTTAGGCATATCCTGCCATACTATCATTCCCAGACGGTCGCAATGCGCATACCAACGTGCCGGTTCCACTTTCAGGTGCTTGCGTATCATGTTAAAACCGAGTTCTTTGGTCTTCTCGATGTCGTAGCACAAGGCTTCGTCCGTCGGTGCGGTATACAGTCCGTCGGGCCACCATCCCTGGTCGAGCGGACCGAAGTGGAAGATGTCTTTGTTGTTCAGTTGCAGGCGCATGTATCCTTTCTCGTCTCTTCGCGTGGAGAATTTCCGCATGGCGGTATAACTTTTCACTTTGTCCTGCAATTTGCCGTCAGCATAGAATGAGATTTCCAAGTCATAAAGCGAAGGGGAGTCTGGAGACCATAGTTTGCAATCTGTCGGCATCGGTATTTCTACGGAAGTATGGTTCAATGCACTGCCGGATGCAATGACTTTGTTGCCGTCGAGTACTTTCACTTCGATCCGGTCGTTGGTTTTTGGGGTGTTCACCGTTGTTTCCACCGTCAGTTTGCCGCCGTCTATGTCGGGAGTCGTCCGGATGTTTTCTATGGCACGTTCGGGGACAGGTTCCAGCCATACGGTCTGCCAGATGCCGCTCACCGACGTATACCAGATATGCCCGGGGGTATTTACCTGCTTGCCGCGTGCCTGTTTGCCTTTGTCTGTCGGGTCCCATACCCGCACCACTACTTCATTCTCTCCTTTTCTCAGCGCTTGTGTGATGTCGAATGCAAAAGGAGTGAATCCGCCGCAGTGTTCCCCAACTTTGGTTTCGTTCACCCATACGGTGGTTTTCCAGTCTACCGTTCCGAAATTCAGCAGCACCCGTTGTCCTTTCCAGCGGGAAGGCACGGAAAAGGTGCGCTGATACCATAACTCGTTGTTCTCTCCCAATTCTTTTCCTACACCGGAAAGTGCGGATTCTACGGCGAAGGGTACCAGAATCTCACCGTCATACGTCTTCGGCATTGCTTTGCCCGACGGAAGAATGGCATACTGCCAAAGTCCGTTCAGGTTTATCCATTCCGCACGTTCCATCAAAGGACGCGGGTATTCGGGTAATACGTTACTTACGTCTACTTGTGCTGCCCATTCTGTAACGATTCTGTTACCGGCAGGTTTCCATTGGGCATAAGAGCCGGTGCAACACACCCACATGATTAACACCCCATAGATGTACGAATACTTCGCCATCCCTTTCATTACTGTTTTCATACAGACCAATATTTATGTGTTTCTTAAATTGTTTTTCATGTTCACTTTGCAAAAGTGTTAAATCTCCGGATGAATAAAGGCTAAAATTTTGCCTATTAAGGCTAAAATTCTGCCTGCAAGGAATAAAATCCTGTTAGAATGCGGATATTTGCTTTTTTTATACTTCCTTTGTCGCAGTTTTTAGCCTTAAAGTTCATTTTTTATGATACGTCTTATACATATTGTGGGGATATTGGCTTGTTTGTTCAGTAACTTCTCCTGCCAGTATAAATCAGCAACATCTCACGCATCGGGAACCATAGATTCCGCTTCCTGTTATACGAATCCGCTTTTGTCGATTGGCGGTCCGGCTTTTGGTGCCTTGTTTCATAACGGTATGTATTATTACATTCGCGGAGTGGATGATAAAATCTGTTTGTGGGCATTGAAAGACATTACTGAAATAACGCATGAACCTACTAAAACGATATGGCCAGTGAATGACAGTCAGTCTTATTCTCATATCTGGGACCCGCAGATACATTATATCAATGGAAAATGGTATGTGTATTTTAGCATGGACGACGGCGATTCGGACAACCGCCAGTTGCATGTACTGGAAAATGCTTCACCCGACCCGTTGGAAGGAGAATTTGTGTTGAAAGGCAAGATTTCTACCGATCCTCACAACAATCTTGCTATTTACGGGCATCCGTTTGTACATAAAGGCAAACTGTATCTGCTTTGGAGCGGCTGGAAAAACAAGCGTATCTTTGAGGAAATGCAATGCTTGTATATTGCCGAAATGTCCGACCCGTGGACGTTGGTATCCGAACGTGTCCTGATATCCGAACCCAAGTATGAATGGGAATGCCAGTGGGTAGGCACCGATGGGAATAAAACCGCTTATCCTGTCTACGTCAATGAGATGCCTTGTTTGTTTCATTCCCGCAACAAGGACAAACTTCTTATTTATTATTCCGCCAGTGCCAATTGGACTCCTTATCACTGCATAGGATTATTAGTTGCCAGTGCCGACAGCGACCCGCTTTCTCCGGCTTCATGGACAAAACTGTCCGAACCGGTTTTCAGACAATCACCTGAAAACAATGCATATGCACCCGGCAATATATGTTTTGTCCCTTCGCCGGATTATAAAGAGTGGTATATGCTTTATTTGGTACGCAATTCGCTTCATGATATGCTTGTGGTGGATAATCGTTCTTTATGGATGCAACCTATCGGCTGGGATGAAGAAGGATTGCCTTTGCTGGGCAAACCGGTAAAGGAAGGAGAAGTGTTTCGTAAACCTTCCTATACCCCGTCGTCTTCTATAGGAACAATCATTGTGCCAATTAATGGGAACGGTTGTGCCAAGTAATGGAAACAGTCATGCCAAGCAATGAGAACGGTCGTACCAAGCAATGGATAGCAACCGTGGCATGCGGAGCCATTACTTTTAGAATAAAAAAGAAGTTCTGCACGTGTTCGGCGAAAGAATCAGCCGACATACGTGCAAAACTTTTATTGAAAACTGAAAAAGGAGATATTACTTGTATTTCTTCACTCGTTCGTCGTCTATCACACCCTTCCAGTTCAGTCCATATGTATAATCGTACACATGACCGTCGGCATCGTGATAACAACGCATATCATGTGGAGTATCCTCCGCCTGCTCCTCTACCGTGCGCATGTCTGCCGGCATTTGGAAAGGCAGCAAGGCGGAAGGTTCCGCTTTTCCTGCCATCAGGTCGAGAACCGTCTGACGTTGTACGTCGAACAACAGGAATAATGCATCGGCGTAAGGCTCTATCTCACTCAACACAGGAGGATTCAGTACATTGATGACTACAATCACAGGCTTTTCTCCCATGCTCTTCTTTGTTTGGATGACCAGGTCCATGTCGCCCTTGTTGACTGTCTTCACGCTTTTGCCTCGATAGCTGCGGTTGGTGAAGTCCTCGTACGGGTCGCCTCCGGACAGACTCTGTGCACGGGCATGCGTGGCAGTATAGTCGCTATATTGCAGGCTGATAGGACGATAACCCGTATCTTTTCCTGTGCGTGCAGCTTCTTCGTCGAAACCGTAACCACTGTTGGGAGATTCGATGAATACGATAGCTGCGTCAGCTTCTTGCGGAATGGAAACCAGTTCGAAGTATCTTTCCACCAGTTCCTTGCTCAGCGGAGTGATGTGCTGTTCCTCAATACGTCCACCCCAGAAGTCAATGTAGGAGGGGACATAACGCTCGGGGATATACACTTTCTTCTTTCCTTCCAACGGCAGTACGCCTGCATGGTTCTTTAGCATGACAACGCTCTTCAACTGAGCGTCGTATCCTTCCTGCATGAATTCGGGACAGCCTACCACTTCGCTTGTGTGTGCCGGATCAAGATAAGGATTCTCGAACAAACCGGTGCGGAAGATATTAGTCAATAAACGGCGGGCGGAAGTTCGCATACGTTTCTGCATCCATTCTTCACCTTGTTTTTCCACTCCTATACGGTAAGCATCGAGCACAGGTCCCCGGTCGTTATTTCCGCCGAATTGGTCGACTCCTGCCATCAAAACTTTGTAATGGCGTTCCGCTACGCTTTTAGTTTCCATGCCCCATGGCTTTCCTTTGCAGGCGTATACTCCTACTTCGTCATGCGTGATTCCCCAGTCGGAGCAAATCACTCCGTCATAGTTCTGTTGTTCACGTAGCATATCCTGAATAAACTTCCGGCTGAATCCACTACCTACACCGTCCGGTTCGAATCCTACGCAAGCGGAGTAGTCGGGCATCAAGGCAGCCGATACCTTGGTTTTGCCCTCCAACTTGAAAGCACCCTCCGTGAAAGGCAACGTGTGCAGTTCGAAATTGCCGTTGGGGAAAACGGCGTATTTTCCATATCCCTGATGACCGTCTCGTCCACCTTCGTTGCATGCTCCGGTGCCCGGCCAGTGTTTCACCATCGTGTTTACACTGTTCCAACCCCATCCGTCACATATTTCCGCATCGCCTTCCGATGTCTGGAAACCGTCGCAATAGGCACGTGCCATATCGGTAGCAAGTTTGGTACCTTCTCCCATTGTATAGCAAAAGCGCATCCATCGCGGGTCGGTTCCTACGTCCACCATCGGGAAGAGGGAAGTGGCGAACCCCAGTGCCCTGTATTCGATGGAGCCTATTTCCGCAAAACGTTTCATGATTTCGGGCGAGAAAGTGGCGCACATGCCCAAACTGCCTGGCCACATGGAGATTTTGCCACCTCCGCCAGCGTTGAATTCTGCATCTGCCCGCGATGAGTGGCGGGGGTCGGAAGAGTTGTTGCACGGAATGCCGAATCCTAGGCCTTCCACATAACCTTGTGCCGCATTGTTCCAACGGGCAGCCGTTCCCGGGCTTTCCACAGAGGTGATAAGCACGTGGCGTACTCCGTCTTTCTCGAGAAATGTCTTTTGTTCATCGGTCAGTTCCCAGGCAGGCATACCGCTTTCGGTGTGCGTTTTGCCGTTGTAGACGTTTCTGTTCACGGGGATGGTCTGATGGCTGCTGTACAGCATAAGCCCTGCGATGTCTTCCATGCTGAGTTGGGCGGTCAAGTCTGCCACACGCGTATCTATCGGTTGCCGCCAGTCTTCATACACGTCCAGTCGGCCGTTGCGGTTCAAGTCTTTGAATGCGTAGCCATCCTGTTGGATAATGGTGATTCCTGACATCGGGCTG
>ENA-ORNR01000286-ORNR01000286.1-human-gut-metagenome-genome-assembly--contig:-NODE-286-length-49669-cov-14.209417_pt1 | contig 49669 bp, 40 predicted proteins | sample MGYA00242114_ERZ509020 | MGnify/ENA primary metagenome ERZ509020 (study PRJEB26280, sample SAMEA2338758) | human gut metagenome | biome: human gut; feature: human-associated habitat; material: faeces...
GAATAAACGACTCTTGTACACATAATTTTAATTTCTAGTTAAAGGTTTATTATAAGCTGCTTTCACGGGGTATTCAACCGATGCGGATTCCTCTCGCAAAAGCATATTCTCAAAACAATAACGTTCCATTTATGTTTTATAATAAAGCATTGATATATGAAAATGAAAAAGATTTTAGCAGTTTTATTAATTCTGTTGCTTATACTTGTTCTGGTTTTGGTAGTACGGACCGTAACCTATAAATTTGGTAAAGTGCCCAAGAATGCGGATGATAAAGAGCTGGTGAACACAGCTCCTTCGGAGCAATCCGTACGTCGTTTTGTCGGAGGAATACGAATCCCGACAATCAGTAATGAAGTGTATGAAGAGACTGATTTCAAGCCTTTCGATGAATTTATGAAGTACCTTGCCGATTCTTATCCGGAGGTATATAGGGTGATGGATGCAGATACCATTAATACATACGGGCTGGTGTTTCATTGGAAAGGCAAGAACAGTGATCTGAAACCGATATTATTCTTGTCCCATTACGATGTGGTTCCGGTAGTCGGATATGATCCGTCTACGGCGACTGTTGCAGATACGGTTTTCCGGTTTCACGACAAACCGTTGCCTCCCATCGGTACTTATTCGGAGAAGTGGGATTATCCTCCCTTCTCGGGAGCTGTTGCAGGCGGACGCATATACGGTCGTGGAACACTTGACATGAAATGTATGCTCTTCTCTCTGATGGAGGGAGCGGATAACCTGATAGCCGAAGGCTTCCAACCGGAAAGAGACATCTGGTTTGCTTTCGGGCAAGACGAGGAAGTGAGCGGACGTCAGGGAGCTTTCAAAATAGCTGATTATTTTAAGCAGAAAGGGCTGCGCTTCAGTGCGGTTTATGACGAAGGAGGCATCATTGCAGCTCCCGGTTCGGCAATAGAATCCATACAAGAACCGTTGGCGTTGGTGGGAGTGGGAGAAAAAGGCTTTCTGACCTTGCGCCTTACGATAAAAGGGATGGGAGGGCATTCTTCGATGCCACCTTCAAAGAGTTCTCTGGTGTATGCTGCGGAAATCATAGAGAAGCTGAATGACAACCAGTTCCCGGCAGAAATCATTTCTCCCATAGCTGCATTCTTCGATAATGTAGGAGGGGAAATGGGATTCTTTTCGCGGATGGCGATAGCCAATCAATGGCTGCTCGAACCGTTACTGCTGAAGACTATGGAAAAATCTCCCGCCTCCAATGCGCTGGTACGCACTACAACCGCCATCACGATGGCTAAAGGCAGCGATGCGGCCAATGTATTGGCTTCGGAGGCTGAGGTTACTGTAAACTTCCGCATTTTGCCCGGTGAATCGGTTGCCGGGGTGATAGAGCATGTAAAGAAGTTGTGTGAAGGTTACGATGTTGCCATCCATGTGGTATCGGAACGTGAGCCTTCAAACATTTCTCCTGAAAACGTTAGAGGCTTCGAGATTATCAAGGAAGAGATGGCAAAAATATATCCCGCAGCTATCGTTACCTCTTATATTACGATCGGGGGTACCGATTCCTACAAATATCAGACGGTGAGCGATGACATCTACCGTTTCTTGCCTATTTGTCTGAACCAGTACGAGCAGCGTACGATACATAACGAAAATGAGTATATATCCCTGGAGAATTTCGGGAAGATGCAATGGTATTTTAAGGAACTGATGAAGAATTATTAGTTCTTCTTTGCCTTGATTGCCTTCAACGTGTTTTTGCGCACAGAGCGGATAGCGGGAACCAGTAATTCGGGTTCCATGATTTCCAGCATTGTGCGCAATTCCTGTTGTAGCTCCGGGATGGAACGGGTCAGTTGGTAAGCAAGTTTGATGCAAAGTGACTGCACTCCGGGCGGTTCCTGCCGGGATACCATACGCTCTATGCAGAAATCCAGCAAGTCCACCCGTGGAGGGGCGGCTAGCGGTTGCTGACATAGCAGGTTCAAGAGCATTCTTCGTTTTCCTGAATGCGGGCAGGTAAGCGCTGCATCAATCAATTCATTTTGTTTCCCGCTCAGCCATTCTACTTCCGGTTTCGAGAAATGGGTACAAACCCACAGTGCCTGGTAAGAGACGATGCTGTCCTCATCATATATCAGCCGGTAGATTTCTTCTCTGAGGCGTTCGTCGTCTTGTATGTAATGAAGTATCTCTCTGATATTCTCGATGTGTACACGTTCGGATAGTCTTGCACGCAGGTTCATATGGCTCTCGTTTTTTGGGGGAATGAGTTGTTTTTACTTGTTGCCGTTCTCTGCCTCCGGCAGTTGCAGATGGAGAATCGGATAAGGCTTGCCCATACCGTCTGTTTCATCTCGGCCTATGATCCGGAATCCCATGCGGAGATAAAATCCGAGCGCTTTGTCGTTCTGCTCGTTTACGTCTACTTTGTTCATCTGTTTTCTCCGGATGGCGTATTCCAGCAATCGTCTGCCATATCCTTTTCCCTGTTCGCCGGGGCTTACGAACAGCATTTCGATGAGTTCGTCGCTCAGTCCCATAAAGGCGACAATCTTTCCATTGGTATTGCGGATGATATACAGTTCTACAGCCGATAAGTAGTGGTTGCGTACCAATGGCTTGTAGAATTGGATATGCTCTTCCGTGAGGAAGTGATGCGTATGGCGCACGGAATCTTCCCATACTTGCAGAATCTCGTCGTAGTCTTCCGGAGCAGGTCGGCATATATTAGGCAGATAATAGCACAGGTGATCGTATATATTTCCGTTGTAAGTAAGTTCCGCCTGATGCAGTACACCTTCACAGATAAAGCCGTTGCGCTCCAATACTTGCTGAGACCGCTTGTTGTGCGGATAACAGTTGGCGGTGATGAGGCTGAGCTGAAGTTCGTTGAAACCATAGTTAAGCACAGCTTGTACCGCTTCCGTCATATATCCTTTTCCCCAGTGAGCCTCGTCGAGCCAGTATCCCAGCATACGTACTTGCGGGTTCTCCCGCTTCGGGTCGGGGACGATGCCGATGGAGCCGATGAGCTGTCGGGTGTCTTTCAGTGTTATAGCCCAGATATCCTCCTGGCCGATAAACACGTTCTGGAGGATTTCACGCGATTCTTCTATCGATTTATGGGGAGCCCATCCGGCATTATTGCCCAGATTCGGATTCTGGCAACAAGCGAAGAATGTTTCTGCATCATTTTCCCGGAAAGGCCGGATGAGTAAGCGTTCCGTTTCAAACGAACAATCATCCTGTGGTTCGTTTGCCTGCGGGGGGCATACGCATTCTATCCGGTTACCGTCAGGATCAAGAACTACACTTTCGAAATAACCATCTCCCGAAGTACGTGGCTCGCCTGCTATGGTGTATCCCTCGGAGCGCATTTGTTCCGTGAAGCGAAGCACTTCTTCCCGACTGGGGAAGGTGAAGGCAAGATGCGTCAGTCCGAGACGATTCTCTTCTATCGGAGTATTTTGTACGTCTGTCCGGCTCATCAATTCCAGAGAAGGACCTTCTCCGAAAGAGATGAAATAGGACTCGAATCCTTTCTTCGGATTGATGTATTTTTCATTACTCGTTCCACCCAGAAAGCGGACATAGAAATCTTTTAATTCTTCCAGACGAAAAGTCCAGATAGCGATATGATGTAGTTTCATGCTGATTTTGATTTTAATTTTTGTCTTTATCTTTATCGTTGTTACCATATTACTTTGTTGTCCGGATTACATATTTATAGACAATGCGGGAAATATCGGCGATAATCTTACTGTTTTCCAGACTGCTTTCCGCAGAGTCTTTCACGAAAACGGCTATACTGTATGCGTGTCCGTTGGGCAGGAGAACGAAGCCAATGTCATTGCAGCCTATCTGCTGCCCTTTCGCATTGAAATCTCCCGTTCCTGTTTTATGTCCTACGGTCACCCCTTTATCCAGTAACGGAGCAACCAGACGGTCCTGCCCTGTCTGGCATTCTACCATTGTCTGATAGATGAAGTCTTTGTAGGCTTCATCGAACAATGTTTTGCGGCGGAATATTTCCAGTAATTTGGCTGCAGCCAGCGGTGTGCTCCAGTTGCTATAGCAGAGGTCTAAGTCTTCGTGCATATCATTCTCCGTATGAGTGATCTCGCAATCACGAATCCCCAGTGATTGTATATACCGGTTGACAGAATCCGGTCCGCCTTGATAATTGAAAAGAATATCACAAGCATTATTGTCGCTCTGTTGCAGGGTGTATTTCAATAAATCAGCGATACTCATTTCGAATCCCCCCTGTGGGAACTGATCTCGCAACGGACTATATGTATTCGGTTTTAAATCTGATTTCTTAATTGACAACAGAGTCCCTAACGGCAATTTCTTTTTATCCATATAATCGGCCAAGGCCACTGCCTGATGGAACTTGAAAACACTCATCAGCGGATAGTGGATGTCGTTATTCACAGTGACTGTATCTTTTCCATCGATAATAACGGCAACCCCTATTTCCGCCTTTTTCCCTTTAATAGCTTGTTCTAACAGTGTCTTGAGCTGGCTCTGTCGGGCAAAAAGGAGAGTCGGTATCAGACAGAGAAGAATAATGAATGAGCGCATAATCTATTTTTTGTTAAACAGGTTTCTTATTTCTTGTTGAAAGCACAAAGATATGAATACTAAGCTTAGAGACAAATTCTTATTCAATAATAGTAATGACACGATAGATTTTTTTACTTTTGTAAGTGAATAGGTTGAGGTAGTCTATTGAAGCAGTAAACATTATTAAAAGACAAAACTAATATGGGTACTTTTCGTTCCATAGAAGAACTGGTTAAAAGTCTAGATCGGGAGAAAGAACTTCTGAAAGAGATGTTTGCCAAACGAAAGTCTCTTTCGTTCCGTTACGATTATGCGCTTGAAATGACAGAGTACAAAGAGGAGCGTATCCGTTATCTGATTGACTATGGAGTGATTCGGGATACCGGTGATTTCCTTGAAATGGAGGATATCTATCTGAAATTCTTTGAAGACGTGCTCGAAGTGAATGAAGAAATCAATGTCTCTTTTGTGCAGGATTATCTGACACGACTGAACGAAAACATTGATTATTATCTGAAAGAGAATAATGAGCAACGTAAGTATAACTATCAGCGTGAAGTGAAACGCTGTTTGAAGAACATCGCTCTGACTACGGTCCGCAATGTGATGGACTTGAAGAGGAATATGGATAATACATATAAGAACGAGCCCAATTATAAAATAAAAAAGACCAAACTTGTCCGGCTCGACGAGAAACGGAATAATATTGCTTTGCTGATTCGTAAAAGTGAGGAATTGATAGACTACGGACAACCGACTTTCTTCCGGGTAGCGATGGACGTGCAAATGCGAAATGTAGTAAGCGACGTGAAGCTTCAGCTGAACGATTCATATCATAATCTGATTGAAATTCAAAAGCAAATTATCCATTATCTGAATCTTATAGACTACCAGAACCGTATTCTTGAGAAAGTAAAGAAATTAAAATACTTGAAAGATCAGTTTCTGTTGGAGGAACATACAAATATCCGTTCGGTTGCCGCACAAAAGAATCCCCTTTGGATGGAACCGCAGGTGGGGTATCGAATCAAACTTTCCATTGATTATCTACGGACTTCCGATGAGGCTTTTCAGATATTAAAGAAACTTGCCGCCCGACAGAGAAACTCTCCGAAGGGAATGCAGCAATTGGCAGATGCGATTCCGGAGGGTTACTTGGACGGTCAGTTGCAAATGATAGATACGGTGAACTTACAGGAAGTACACAATTCATTTATGGCTTCCAGTACTCACCTGTTCGCTTTTGTGATGAACTACCGCTATCGGAAGGAAGTGACACGTGGAGAAAAATTAATCTTTTTCTGCCAATTGGCGTCGCAGTATGCCGACGAACTTCGCTTTACGGATATTTATGAAGTATCCGATGAAGTGGAATACCCTTTAATATATGCCAAATGACGTATACCGAATGTTAAACAATAAATGACTATGAAATATACCGAAGAGATATTCAATATACTTAGCAAAGGCGGATTCATTTCTTCCAATAGCGTCTCCACTCAAGTGAAGCGTCTGTATGATGCTATTGAGGAGGAGTTGACCGATTATTATGATTATTATAAAGGCATTGGCTTCTATCTGGAAGGCGGTGACGGCTATTACTATTTTGCCCGTAAAGAAGCGAAAGTCGATTTGGAACGTAAATTGGAGGCCGTCCAGAAGTGGATTGATTATTTGAGCTTTCTGAAAACTTTTCATTCGGCATTCGGACCAGGCTTTCTGTTTCGCGCTGCTGATATTGAGATTCAGATAGGATGTGATATTGAATTGAAGGAAAAGGCTGCCAAACTCTTTTCTGATAAGAAGAAATATGATGAGGTAGTTGGTAAACTGTTGAAAGAGTTGGAGAGTATGGGGCTGATCGAGAAAGAAAACGAACTTGACGGGACGTATAAAGTATTAGCCGCATTCCATTATATGGAGGATTTAATTGATTGTATCACAATTTCGGAGGAGGTGCAAGATGAGATACCTGAATAAAATCGTTTTTCTGAATAGTGCCCATATTCCGTATGCAGAGGTGAAGCTGGATGGGAATGTGCATTTCATAGGTACGCAAGGAGTAGGTAAGAGCACTTTGCTTCGTGCCTTACTCTTCTTCTATAACGCTGATAAATTGAAACTCGGCATTCCGAAAGAGAAGAAAAGCTTTGACGCTTTTTATTTCCCTTATGCCAACTCGTATATTATATATGAAGTGATGCGGGAGAATGCCGCTTACTGTGTGGTGGCCGCTAAATCTCAAGGTAGAGTCTTCTTCCGGTTTATCGATGCACCGTTTCAGAAAGACTGGTTTATTGACGAACGTAATGCCGTATATGCCGAATGGGGACGCATTCGTGAACACATTGGCCCGAAGATTCAAATAACCGCGCAAGTGACCAGCTATGAAATGTATCGGGATATCATCTTCGGTAATAATCGTAAACATGAGATGATACCTTACCGGAAATTCGCCATTGTAGAGAGTGCTAAATATCAGAATATCCCTCGTACGATTCAGAATGTTTTCCTCAACTCCAAGCTGGATGCCGATTTTATAAAAGATACCATTATTCGTTCGATGAGTGATGAAGACTTTTCTGTTGACTTGGATTTCTATCGAAGTCAGATTAAGGAGTTCGAGCAGGAATATAGAGATGTAATGCTTTGGTTTACGAAGAACAAGAACGGGGAAGTGCCTGTGCGGAAAATGGCGGGAAAAGTGATGAATGCCTATCGTGATTTGATTTATACACAGATGCAAATCGGCGAGGGACGTGCGGAACTTAACTTTGCGGAGAGACGGACTTTGCAAGAGATTCCGTTGGTAAAAGAAGAACTGGCAAAAACGGGGACAGAACGTGAACGATTGCTACGACTTATGGGTGAGCTGCAACAAAAGTATACTAAGGAACATGACAGTTTGATTACAGATATAGGGATAATCAATGATTTACTCAAAAAGATACGTGATAAGCGTTTATATTATGAACAGTTGCAAATAGAAGAAATAATCAAACGGGTATCTCGTGAGGAATTGTTGATTCAACAGCTGGAGCAAGCTCGGAATATGAAATCGGAACTGACAAGAGCGTATGAGGACGTGTTGGGTAAGTACCGTTTGCTATTCGATAGCCTGGAGGCTGATTTCCGTACTTTTGAGAATAGTCAGCAGGCGCGGATATTTGCCCGGAAATCAGAGGTTACCGCTAAGCAAGAGAAATTGATGCAACAACTTCGTGTGGAGGAAGAGAAAGTGAGGACATCACATGAAGAGAAAGTTCGGGTGGTGGATAACCGTATCCAGCAGTTACGGGAGGAACAGGCACAGTGTAATCTGAAACTTCAGAAAGTAACTTATGAACATCCTCATCAGAAAGAGATAGCCGATTGCGAAGACGGAATCAATGAACTGCGCAAAAGGGATAAAGAACTGGAACTCGACATTCGTCAGCAGCAAGGTGATGTAAGCCGGTTAAGGCAGGAATGTGAATGGGAAGTGAAAGAATTGAAGTGGGAGTTTCAGAACCAAATGGAGACTGTCCGTCAAGAGCGGATTGTGATTGAAGGAGAGCTTCAAGCATTGGATGCCCTGATTGAGAAAAGGAAAGGTTCGTTGTGTGAATGGCTGGAACGGAATAAACCGGATTGGCAGGCGACGATTGGTAAGGTGGCGGATGAGGAACTGGTGCTGTACAGCGATGAACTGCAACCTCAATTGGTGAATAATGACAACACTATGTTCGGAGTTTCACTTAACCTGTCGGTGATTGAACGTTCTGTCCGCACTCCTGAAGAGATAAAACAGGAGCGTGACAGGCAGCAGGCTGTTTGGCAACGTTGTTCCGACCGACTCAATCAGCTGATGAAAGAAGAAGAGGAAGCCGTTTCTTCACTAGAGAAGAAATACTCGAAACAGGTACGTGCCATTCTGGAAGAACAGCATTTGAAGGAAGCCGAACGGATGCAGATTCCTTCTAAATTGAAGAATTTGCAGGCAGATTGTGCCGCTTGGAGAACGAAAGAGGAGGAATGGAAAAAGGGGCGTATAGAGGAATTTCAGACACAATTGAATGAAATCAGCCATCGTCTTGTTGTGGTGGCGGAGGAGAAAGAGAAGTGCTTGACGGAACGGGAAAAACTGTTGAAGGCTTGCCAGAAGACTTATAAGGATAGCAAAGCCGGGCTTCTGAACGAACAGGAAGTGTTTGTTGCCGGAGTACAACAGGAAATAGACCGCTTGAAGCAACAGACGGCAGAGCGAAAGAAAGAACTGACACAGGCACAGGAGAATGAACTAAACGGGAAAGGAGCCGATACGGTTACTATCCGTAAGTATGATGAACAGCTTGCCGAAATAAGGGAAGAGTTGGATTACATTGGCAAATCTCGTCCGCAAGTCCTTTATTATGAAAGAGATAAGTCGGAATTGTTTGATAAAGAACCGGCTACACGAAGCCGGAAGAAGGAATTGGATGCGAAATTAGTTGCATTGGACGAGCGTTTTGCCTTGAAGAAGGAAAAGTTGCAGGTTCAGATAAAAGAAATAAATGACAAACTCGACCGGATAACTAAAGATTTGCATCTGCTGGAAGATGGGCTGAATAAGGTAGATATGTTTCGGAAAGATGAAACTTTCTGTCCACCGTCTCTTACAGAAGTGGGAGAGAAGCCTACCCGGAAAAGTTGCGATCTGATTGTAGAGGAGTTAAAGTCTCTCATCGTGTCTACTATCCGAAAAACGGAAGAATTCAAGAAAGCGGTTACGCAGTTCAATGGTAACTTTTCGTCGAAAAACACTTTTCATTTCCGTACGGAACTGATTAGTGAACAGGATTATTATGATTTTGCTTCCAATCTGTGCGAGTTTGTGGATAATGATAAAATCTCCGAATACCAGAAGCACATCAGTGAACGGTATACGGATATTATCCGCCGTATTTCGAAAGAAGTGGGAGATTTGACACGCAATGAGAGCGAAATACATAAAACGATCAAAGATATCAATGACGATTTTGTCAAACGGAATTTTGCCGGAGTAATAAAGGAAATCGCTCTTCGTCCGCTTCAGAGCAGCGATAAACTGATGCAACTATTATTGGAGATTAAACGGTTTAATGATGAGAATCAATATAATATGGGGAAGGTTGACTTGTTTTCGCAGGATTCTCGCGAAGATGTCAATGCGACGGCTGTTCGCTATTTGCTGTCATTTATGAAATATTTGCTTGATGAGCCTGGACGGAAACGATTGGCGCTTGCCGACACATTTAAACTGGAGTTCCGTGTGAAAGAGAATGATAACGACACGGGATGGGTGGAGAAAATAGCCAATGTAGGTTCCGACGGTACGGATATTCTGGTGAAAGCGATGGTCAATATCATGTTGATTAATGTATTTAAGGAAAAGGCCTCGCGTAAGTTCGGAGATTTTAAAATCCATTGTATGATGGATGAAATCGGAAAATTGCATCCTAATAACGTGAAAGGTATTCTGGATTTTGCCAATTGCCGGAATATCTTGCTGGTGAATAGTTCGCCCACTACTTATAATGTGGAGGATTATCGTTATACTTATTTGTTAAGTAAAGACGGACGATCGAATACGCAGGTTGTTCCATTGTTAACCTATAATAAGATATAAAAATGAGTGGAGATTTGTTTTCTTTGGCAATGGCGAAGCAAGTGCTGAAAATGTTAGGTGGTGATACTGTATCGTATGTCAAATTTGAAGGTGCAATAGCAACCGGACTGATGGATGAGGGAATCATTGCATTGGTCTCGCGGGGAAGCAAGCGCAGCTTTCGTATGATTGATCCGAAAGGATGCCGCATCTACCTTGCTCAGAATTATACTTTCGGAATGAAGTTGGAAGATTGGATTGAGATGAAAGCTCGTTCGAAAGAAGTGTCACGTTCGGAGCAAGTGACGAAAGCGGGAAACTCAAAACTGAGATATACCCGTACGTTCAAGGGCTTTCTCCTTAATTGTTATACGCCTATCGAAGCGACTCTTCATGGTGAACCATGCATGCTTTCCCCTTTGCCGGGCACTTCTATCTTCATGCAGGATTACGAGCATTTCCATGTACCTGAAGATGTTGTGGTAGTGGGTATAGAGAATGGAGAGAACTTTCAGCATATCCGCGCCCAAAAGTACTTATTTAAAGGAATGAAGGTTCTTTTCGTATCCCGCTATCCGCAATCGAAGGATTTGTGTGACTGGTTAAAGATGATTTCCAATCGTTATATCCATTTCGGAGACATAGATTTGGCAGGCATTTCTATCTTTTTGAGTGAATTTTATGTACACTTGGGCAGCCGTGCGGAATTTTTCATTCCTGCGGATGTGGAGAAGCGTCTCAAGACAGGAAACCGTCAGCTTTATGATAATCAGTATTTGCGTTATAGGGCCATGCTTGTTTCTGACGAGCGTTTGAGACCATTGGTGGCAATGATTCATAAGTATAGAAAAGGGTATGAACAGGAGGGGTATATAAAGGACTAAAAAAAACAGTCATTATGATTACGTCAGATAATTTTGAGGGCTTGATAGTAATTGCCTTTGCAAATTCTTATTCAAAAATAGTGATGTTGGACAAGAAATACTTATTTTTGTGAATTAAACAATTAATGAGTCGATGTTATGTTAAAATGCCAGTCGGAATTGTTTCAGCCGTCATTGAATTTGGTGGATGGCTTGAAGACGAATACAAAAGAGGAATTAAAGCGGATGGCGAAAATCCTGCTTTTACCTGTTCCTACCAAGTTGCGCAAAGATGAGTATGTAACTTATTTTGCAGAAGCGGTTTTAGCCTGTCCTGATATGTGGCTTCCCCGGTTGACGCATTATGAATTGACATTACTTGATAAGTTAGTGAAAGCGGGATCTGGTAGTTACGTAGAATGTACAAATTCTTTTTTGGTGACTACTTTGGAAATTCTTTCTTTCATAGCAACGGACTGTAATCACATGGATGAGAGTAAAGTCCGTTATATGATCTGCGATGAATTGCGTGAGGCAGTAGCTCCTTATCTGAATAAACTGTTGACTTCCAAAAAGCAATCTGTCCGTTTTATGGTAGAACAGTATGCCTGTGGAATCGTAAATTTATATGGTTTTCTCTCTTATTCGGACTTATTGTATATATTGGTAGGCTATTTGCAGCATTCGGCGACAAGAGAAGAAATAGCTGACAGTTTGGCTAATTCGGCATTGATACAGCGACTAACCTTTGAAGTGGAAGATGGTTATAATACAAACCTTTACATAGAGTCTCCTTTTTTGGATGATTTTGAATATTTGGAGGAACAATTGCATCTACGTCGTGATATACCGGACAGGAAGAAGTTCTCTAAAGAGGAAGCCTTTTCAGCGGGAATGATGCCATTGAGTATCATTCCTAATCCGTGTTTGGATGAATTGAAGGAATATATGATGAAGAAATTGCGGTATACGGAAGAAAAGGCGGATAGCAGTTTATTGTACATGTGGTATACTGGCCAAACTGTAGATAATCCAATGTCTATTATCAATTCAATGATTAACCGTCAGCTTTCTTCCATGCAAGAACTTCAAGAGACCATTGAAATATTTATGGATTATTTGAATCACTCTCCCCGTTGGTTCTTGAAAGGTTATTCTTCAGAGGAGGTATTCGTTTTATTTGAAAAAGAAAAATTGAAAAATAATCCTCCCCGTATTGTCGCAGGTCCGAATATGAAGGCTGCCGGTATGGATATTACTCCGGAAATGCAGGCGATGGTGGACAATATGTTTCGTGCTGTACTTACCGGCCACACAGTCGGAAGAAATGATCCTTGTCCCTGTGGAAGTGGGAAGAAGTATAAAAAGTGTTGTGGAAGAAATAATTAAGCGGAAGATAATTTAAACACATAAATCCTACCGAATATCCCCAAATAAGGAACTGTCGCATTTACAGCTTGAACTCTAGCCTTAGCTTCTCTTGCGAAATAAGAAACCAATATCTCTGTCATCTGTCACCGATTATGGCCTAACTTGCAGAGTATAAGAACCTAATGGCGTGACAGTACAGTGTGATAGCAGTGTGATAGCAATAATGCCGTCACCTTTCAGAATGTCTTAGTTAAGTGTCTCTTTCGTACAAGGGAAACTTTATTTTCGACCGGTGAAACTTTGGTTGCCACCGCTTGAAACTTTAGTTTCTTGGGCGTGAAACTATGGTTCCTCCGTAGTGAAACTAAAGTTTCTGCTGCTTGAAACTGAAGTTTCAATGTTTGGAAACCAAATTGAAACCGATACCCTTTTTCTCTTGTACAACTGAGTGACGCTCCCGTTTGCAACTTATTCTTTAAACTTTAGTATTCTCTTGTTTCTTCTGGAAATAATGACTACTTTAGCAGTCTCAACGATCATGATGACGCTGACACAAACAACTTATTTATTTAGTTAATGAAAATAACCCAACTTCGTAAGAATGGAGATGCAATAGCGCTCAGCGTGATGGATCTTGAAACATTGATGAGTAAAATACAAACAGAGATTAAATCCCGTCCGATTTCTACTTTTAGAGAACAATTAAGGTATTATCTTCCCGGAAACCGATGTGACGCAGCTGATAAACTGCCTATGGTAGTTCCTGCTGCAGAGTTCAGAAAAGTAAACGGACAGAAACAGATGAAAGTATACAACGGCATTGTGGAATTGACTGTCGGGCCTTTGTCTAGTAAATCGGAAATTGCTCTCGTGAAACAGAAAGCCGGCGAACAGCCGCAAACCCGTTGCGCCTTTATGGAGGCCAGTGGAAAAACGGTGAAAATATGGACAGTCTTTACCCGGCCGGATAACTCACTTCCCAAAACGAAAGAAGAAGCGGAAATTTTCCATGCCCATGCGTATCAATTGGCTGTGAAGTGTTATCAACCTCAAATCCCATTCGATATACTTCCAAAGGAACCGGTATTGGAGCAATATTCGCGATTATCATACGATCCGGATATTCTCTATCGTCCGAATTCCGTTCAGTTTTATCTTTCGCAACCGGCCGCAATGCCCGAAGAAACCACTTATCGGGAGGCGGTGCAAACCGAAAAGTCTTCCTTGAACCGTGTCGCTCCGGGATATGAGGCTGAAGATACGCTCTCAATGCTTTTTGAAGCAGCCTTGAGAAAATCGTACGCTGACTTGAGAGAAGCGGGACTGGAGCAACAGGAAGATCAGTGGCAACCGTTGGTGGTGCAATTGGCAAGGAATTGTTTTGCTTCCGGATTACCTCAGGAAGAAGTTGTGAAGCGTACGATTTTCCACTTTTATCTGCATAAGCAAGAGGTATTGATTCGGGAAATGATTGGTAACGTATATACTGAGAGTAAAGGTTTCGGGAAAAATCCCAGTCTGAATAAAGAGCAACAATTAGCTATGCTGACTGAGGAGTTTATGAAACGCCGTTATGAATTTCGCTATAATACTCAGATAGGAGAAGTGGAATATCGGGAAAAGTTGTCCTTTCGTTTCCGTTTTACCCCTCTCAATAAACGGTTGTTGAACAGCATTGCTCTTGATGCCCAAATGGAAGGTATTCCGTTGTGGGACAGGGATATCAGCCGATACATTTATTCCAACCGGGTGCCTGTGTTCAATCCGTTGGAAGATTTTCTATACCATCTCCCTGGTTGGGATGGGGTGGACCGTATCCGAGCGTTGGCAGCCACTGTCCCTTGTCAGAATCCGTATTGGACAGACCTGTTCCATCGCTGGTTCCTAAATATGGTTTCACATTGGAGAGGACTTGATAAAAATCATGCGAACAGCGTTTCACCCTTGCTGGTGGGAGCGCAGGGTACACGTAAATCCACATTCTGCCGGAGTATTATTCCTCCTTCGGAGCGTTCTTACTTCACCGATAGTATTGATTTTTCTAATAAGAGGGAGGCTGAGCTTTATCTGAATCGTTTTGTTCTCATCAATATTGACGAATTTGACCAGGTGGGCTCCGTTCAGCAAGGTTTCTTGAAACATATTCTGCAAAAGCCTGTTGTCAATATGCGGAAACCTCATGCCAGTGCCGTACTCGAAATGCGGCGTTATGCTTCATTTATAGCTACGAGCAATCAGAAGGATTTGCTGACCGATCCTTCGGGGAGCCGACGGTTTATCTGTATCGAAGTGACCGGTGTGATTGATACGAATCGTCCGATTGATTATGAGCAGCTTTATGCGCAGGCTATGTACGAACTGGAGCACGGTGAGCGTTATTGGTTTGACCGGGAGGATGAAAAGGTTATGATGGAAAACAACCGTGAATTTGAACAGGTTCCTCCGGAAGAGCAGCTTTTCTTCCGTTATTTTCGTGCAGCCACGTCCGAAGAGGAAGGGGAGTGGTTGTCTCCTGCGGAGATTATGGAGGATATCCAGAGTAAGAGTGCCATTCCGATGTCTGTCAAAAGGGTGAATGCGTTTGGGAGGATATTGAGAAAACAGGAAATTCCTTCCAAACATACACATAGCGGTACGCTCTATCATGTCGTGAGGCTAGTGATTAAGTGACGGGGCAAATAAATGAGAATCATCTGTCGGTAAGTCTGATATGGATTGGTGCGAAAACGTTTATTTGTAGATGGTAAGTGTCTTTGTACTGATGTTTCTTATTGTGACGGCAAGTGTGCCGTCACAATGCAATCACCTCCTGCTGTCACAGGATTACTAACTCATAATTAGTCTGTTACGCTCTGTCTGGTGACAGATGACGGCAACTTACCAAATATATTCTTCCGTGTAGCGTTGGTAAGTAGGTTCTTCTTTTATTCCTTTGCTACGGAATATTTGTTTTATGTAATTTTGATCTTTGGGCATAAGTCCACGTTCCCCACGATAGAACCGGTAATATCCTGTTTTTCCATAATACCCGATTAATTGGTTTCTGATGCTGACAGCGTCTTCATAGGGAACTTTGTTCAGTATTTTCTTGAGTCCCCATGCCACTTGGATTTTTACGGCATTCTTAAAATATTCGCACTGTTTCCCGTCTTTCGGGAAGTATGTCGGATTTACGATTGTGATAAAAGCGCTGTCGGTTGTATTATGTTGTGCAGCCAGATTGCGTAAACATTTTGAAGCTTCTGAACATTGGTTGTTGAAGCAACGGCCAAAATTGTAAGGGATTGACAAACTGTCGGATTCTTCTTTCATTTTATTGTTTTTATTTTACGTGATTATATACTATTTGCACCAAATATACTAAAATTGTTGGAAAGCTGCAAATAGCCTATTATTTTGATATTGTTATAAAAATGAACACTCTCTATTTGCTATTTCTAATGTAATTACTACATTTGCACTGACATAATAAGAGTATGCGTACTCTTATACGATACATATAGCCAAACCGCTATCAGAATCACCACCTCAGATAAATGGACTAAGGCTATAAACTACTCACTCATGGATGAAGTGTACCTACACATAACGTAGAATCGCTCCACGAGTGAGTAGGGTTTGTGGTGAACCTTGATAGCGGTGTGGCAGTGGTTCTACGTCTTTCGTTTACACCGTTGCCGTTTTACAAGTTATTGTTTAACTCTAAATAAAATGTAAAATGGAAACAAAAAAGATTTTCTTATCCGTACTTATCATCATTACCAGCCAATTAGGTTTCGCACAAAATGCAAAGTCTGTACCTACAACAGCAGAAGAAAAACGTATCGCAATGCTTACTCCTGAGTATTACACGAATTGGATAGGTGCATCATTTTTTACTATCCCAACCGTAGAAAAGGAATTTGATGTAATTCCTGTACGTATCTTAGACCTAACATTTTTCTACGATTTCGGAGATTGCTTTGTGGGAATGGAGTCTAACAAAAAGGGAGTTGTAACACAAATGACCCTTAGACTGTTTGGAGACAAGGCTAAAAACTTTATACAAAAAGCGACTGACTATGGCTATAAGTATATAACAAAAAGCAACAACATGAACACACGTTCCAATGCAGAAAAGACTTCTGATGTATATGAAACTAACGTAAAACGTTATCGAAAGACTACCTTAAACGGAAATGTCTATCTAGAGGTGTCCACAAATAATGAGCGTGTTAATGAATATGAAATAGCAATTTTCCGAACAAAGTAAACTCATGAAAGGCTGCATTGTTTTCGTACTGTTTATTATCCTGCTGTTTTTCGGTCCGATAGGGTGGTTTTTTGCCGTAATACTAGGCATTGTCCTTCTAACCTCCAATAAAAAGAAGTAGAAAAGAATACGGAGCTAAGACTCCGTATTTTTTTCATCGGGATTAAACTTAGCAGCCTTACTTATCATTGCCGCAAAACTTAGGTCAATATCCTCAAACTTTAAAGGAACTTACTACCTTAGTATAAGGGGATATACTTCTGCAAAGATTGAAATACGGGATTAATATCCCGTATTTTTATTTTGCTCCCATTCTTTTGCAGCACGTTTTACTTCCTCAGTGGGAACATTTAGACAGTCATCTATGATTGTATCAAATGCTTCCTCTGTCATTTTTAAGTTATAGACAAAAGACTCGAAATCATCTAATAACAATCCATTGGGTTCTAATAAGGAGCGGACATAAGGTCTTTCAAATGTGTTCTTATGAAGAATCTTAATAGAAATAACTCCTTTTTCATAAACAGAATACACCTTACTTTTATCTTCATCACTCGTTTCAATACTTATAGGAGTGAATCCTTGCTGAGATAAATAATACTCTAACATATTTCGTGATACTGGATATGTGCTACCACAAATTTTTGGCATCTGGAAGTCCGACATTTACTTCTATAACTTTAGGTTCTACAATCTTTGCTTCATATAACTGTTCAGTTAGACTGATAGCTTCTTCATTTGCAAAGATAGGAGGAATCGCTGAATTTTCAGTTATTTTCCAACCACGATTTTTTAAATTAACATAGCGTATTCTGTGACATAACTCTTGGTAAAGGTGTTCTCTTGTAATATCTATGATGATATTTTCAGATGTTCTGTTGTTTACATATAATGTAAGTTCTGGGCAATAGCCACAATACTTATCACCTTCCTTGAAGATTACAAGTTTTACCGAAACTGTTTCCATAAAAATTAAGTGTTATGTGCCAGTTATTTTTCTATAACTAACACGGATTTGATTCTTATCAATAATTTTCCTGAACTTAATTTCCGGTGGATTGTTCCGGGTATTATATGTAAATTCAAACTCTGCACAATATTTAGAAAGGTGTTCCTTACTTGGTCTATGGTAAGTGCCCATTATTGACCGCTTTAAATGTGACCATGCACCCTCAATAGTATTTGTGTGTACTTTACCACGAACATATTCTTTACGTCCATGATTTACTACATCGTGTACATAGTCCGAGCATAGTTTAGTATATGCCCACCATTCATCGCTGTTTATATGGGTTCCTTTCTTAATTCGTTTGTGAATAATTGGCTCTAAGGTTTTGCGCTTCGTATTTGGTACAGGTGTAATGGATAAACGTCCACCACGTTGTACAGCACCAAATACGGGAGTTTTATTCTCAGAACCACGACCACGTTTGCCCTTTTTCTTTCCACCAACATACGTTTCATCCACCTCGACTGTACCACGTAGCTGGTTATCGGAATTACGATGCTCCATTGCATACCTTATTTTATGCAGCAGATACCACGCACTTTTCTGGGTTACACCGATAGTCTTTGATAACTCAATAGAACTAATCCCTTTCTTGGAAAGAGCTATTAAATAAGAAGTAAGAAACCATTTCTGTAATGGTATGTTTGAATTTTCATACATTGTACCCGTTTTCACCGAAAATTGCTTTTTACAATGTGTGCACTTGAAAGTTTTACCGTTCTTGTACCGATAAATCTTCTGTGCGTTTCCGCAATGCGGGCAGGTGGGTGTGTCTCCCCACCTGCGTTTTTCAAGATACTTCCTGCAAGATTCCTCATCGGGAAACTGTTTAAAGAAGTAGAATAAATTAGTGTTGTTTGCACTCATTTTCACTGATTTTTGATTTAAGTTATACATAATCAGTGAAAAATCCAAAGATTTCCAGAAGTTTATTTGTTGTTATTTTTATTGAAATAACGATTAAAACACACTATTAATGCGGTAAAAACTACACTTTAAAATAATTATATTGGCAATCCCGCAAAAGTGTAAATGATAGATTTTTCTCCTAAATTTGTTGTTTTAGGAGTTAATCAACAGCCTGGGTTAGGATTGTATATAATTGCGTTATTTTATTGCGGTATACTGTTGAAATGTAGGTAACGGTATCCTTTACAAAAATACGGTTTTATTTTGGGAGTAAGAAATGTATGAGCTAATTTGTTTTTAATGTAGTTTTGGAAACTAAAATATTATTATTTTTATAAAAACAAGCAATTTATTTTTTTTTGTTAATTGCTTTAATTAGATTTGCAACTTCCGATAATACACATTATAAGAAGTTAAGTGTTAGGTATATGGATAAGAAGTCATTAACAGAGGAAGATATAAAATTACGTTTTATAACTCCAGCTATTGTTGAAAAGGCAGGATGGCAAAAAGAACTCATAAAGATGGAATATTACTTTACTGATGGACGAGTAATATTTCAAGGGAATGTTCATGCCCGGAAACAAGGAAAGAAAGCTGACTATTTATTGCATTATTCTGCTAATAATCCTATTGCTATAGTTGAGGCAAAAGATAATAATAAACCTGTGGGAGCTGGACTGCAGCAGGCAATGGACTATGCGAAAATTCTGGATATACCTTTTGCTTACAGTTCTAACGGAGACGGTTTTATTGAGCATGATTTTCTTACTGGTAAGGAAACTAATATTAATATAGATGAGTTTCCAACTCCTGATGAACTGTTAAAACGTTTACGTAATTCTAAGAAATATACTTCGGAAGAAATAAAGGCTATTGAAGAACCTTATTATTGGGACGCTCATACTAACATACCTCGTTATTATCAGCGAATAGCTATAAATAGAACAATTGAAGCTGTTGCCCGTGGACAAAATAGGATTTTACTAGTTATGGCAACAGGTACAGGAAAGACTTTTACAGCTTTCCAGATTATTCATCGGTTGACAAAATCTGGATTAAAAAGGCGAGTCTTATATCTTGCAGATAGAAATGTCTTGATAGATCAGACTATGGCTCAAGATTTTAAGCCTTTTAAGAAAGTTATGACGAAGATTCAAAAGAAGAATATGGACTCTTCTTTTGAAATATATATGGCTCTATATCAACAGTTAGTTTCTTATGACGAGAATATTCCCGATCCTTTTAGAGAGTTCAAATCGACTTTCTTTGATTTGATTCTTGTAGATGAGTGTCATCGTGGAAGTGCTAAAGATGAATCGGAGTGGCGAAAAGTGTTAGAGTATTTTTCTTCCGCAACTCAGATTGGTATGACTGCAACGCCTAAAGTAAAAGAAGGAGCTAATAATCTTGACTATTTCAATGAGCCTTTGTATACATACTCATTAAAGCAAGGTATTGAAGATGGTTTTTTAGCTCCGTATAGGGTAACTAACTCTTTTTTGAATATCGATTTAGAAGGATGGACGCCCGAGGAAGATGAGTTAGATATAAAAGGTAATCTCATTAAAGCTGGTTTTTATAACCGGAAAACATTTGGACGTGAGCTAGTTATTATGCAACGCCGAGATATTGTTGCTCGACGCATAACTAAAATGCTCCATAGGATAGGACGCATGACAAAATCTATAATCTTTTGTGCAGATATAGAAGAAGCGGAGGCGATGCGGCAACTTTTGGTTAATTATAACTCTGATTTGTGTAAGAAGGATTCTCGCTATATTATGCGTATAACTGGAGATGAGAATATTGGTAAGAAACAGCTTGATAATTTTATAGATCCAGATCAACCATATCCAACGCTCGTTACGACTTCCGAGATGCTTTCTACTGGTGTTGATTGTAAAACATGCGGACTTATTGTTATTGATAAAGAAATAGGTTCTATGACGGAATTTAAGCAGATTGTGGGGCGTGGTACTCGGTTGCGTACTGATAAGGGGAAGTGGCATTTTGAAATTCTTGATTTCAGGAATGTGACCCAATTGTTTAAAGATCCAGAATTTGATGGTGATCCAGAGTTGGAAGGTGGAGGGAGTAAAACATATCCTCCATATCGTCCGCGTCGGACTGTATCACATGATCAACCTCGAAGGGAATATGGTCTCAAGAAATATTACATTAATGGAAAAAATGTTCAGATAAACACAGAAATAGTTTCATATCTTGGTGCTGATGGGCATACTCTTGTTACTGAAAGTTTAACAGATTTTACCCGTAAGAATATTCGAGGTAAGTATGCTACGTTGGATGAATTTATAAAGAACTGGACCGCTGCTGATAAGAAGAAAGTTATTGTTGATGAACTTAAAGAATACAATGTTTTACTTGATGCGGTTCGTGAAAGGCGTCCAGATTTGCTTAATGCAGACATTTTTGATATAATATGTCATGTGGCTTTTGATAAGCAACCACTTACGCGAAAGGAACGTGCTAATAATGTAAAGAAGAGAGATTATTTATCTAGATATGAAGGTGTGGCTAAACAAGTTTTAGAAGCATTGTTAGATAAATATGCTGATAAAGGCATTTTGGAATTTGAGAATGAGGATATACTTGATACCCCTCCTTTTAATACAATCGGTAAGCCTCAAAAGATAGTTAAATTGTTTGGTGGATGGGAGAAATTTGAAAAAGCACTTAAAGATTTAGAAAACGAATTATATGTAGCATAATTTATGGCAGTTAATAATATAATAAAACGATTACAGAATATAATGCGTCAAGACGCAGGTATTAGTGGTGATGCACAGCGTATTGAACAAATGGTTTGGCTATTCTTCCTAAAAGTTTATGATGCACAGGAAGAAACGTGGGAGTATAAAAGTCGCCGTGAAAAAAAGGAATTTAAATCAATTATTCCGGAAGAGCTAAGGTGGAGAAACTGGGCAGTTGATAATGCAGATGGGGAAGCACTTACTGGGGACGCTTTGTTGGAATTTGTAAATGCAAGGCTTTTTCCTACTCTTAAGGCCTTACCAATAAATGAAGATACTCCAAGAGGTAAAACTATAGTGAAAGAAATCTTTTCAGATCTTAACCAGTATATGAAGAATGGTATTTTGCTTCGTCAAGTGGTTAATGTTATAGATGAGATTGATTTTTCAGATGTTGAAGACCGTCATACATTTGGTGATATATATGAAGGCATTTTGAAGGATTTACAATCTGCGGGGAATGCCGGAGAGTTTTATACTCCTCGTGCATTGACCGATTTTATGGTGGAAATACTAAATCCTCAACTAGGAGAGTCTTTTGGAGATTTTACGTCAGGAACGGGAGGCTTTCTTACATCTGCATTAAATCATTTGTATAAGCAAGTTAAAACGACAAATGATGTTAAGTTATTCCAGACAGCCGTAATAGGGCAAGAATGGAAACCTTTGCCATATCTTTTATCAATCACTAATCTTTTAGTGCATGATATTGAAGCTCCTAATATTATTCATTGTGATTCTTTGGGTACAAGGGTTGGGGATTTTAAAGAATGCGACAAGGTTAATGTTATTGCAATGAATCCACCTTATGGTGGTAGTACTGAAGCGAGCGTTAAAAATAACTTTCCTTCGGATATGCGTAGTAGTGAAACTGCGGATTTATTTATGGTATTGATAATGTACCGTTTGAAAGCCAATGGTCGTGCGGCAGTAATTGTACCTGATGGATTTTTGTTTGGTGTAGACGGTGCGAAGCTTGCAATTAAAACGAAGCTATTAAAAGATTTTAATTTACATACTATTATTCGTTTGCCTGGAAGTATTTTTTCTCCTTATACAAGTATTGCTACAAATATTCTTTTTTTCAATAATGAAAGGGTTGAAGATGCTCCTGATGGGTATTCAACAAAAGAAACTTGGTTTTATCGTCTTGATATGCCTGATGGATATAAGCACTTCTCTAAGACAAAACCAATGAAGTTAGAGCATTGTCAACCAATTAAAGAGTGGTGGCACGATAGGAAAGAGATTGTAAGCCAAGATGGAAATGAGAAATCTCGTTGTTTTTCTGTTCAAGATTTGATTTCGCTTGATTGTAATTTTGATCAATGTAAATTTCCTAAAGATGAGGAAGAAATCTTGCCACCTGCAGAATTGCTTGCTAATTATTTTAAGAAGCGTGCAGCTCTTGATTATGAGATAGATAAAACATTGGCTGAAATACAGAAGCTGCTGGGTATTGAAATCAAACTTGATTAATCCTTATGAATGGTAAGCAATTAAAGAATAGTATACTTCAGTGGGCTATACAGGGAAAACTTGTACCTCAAGACCCTAATGATGAACCTGCATCTGTTTTGTTAGAGAAGATTCGGACAGAGAAAGCTCGCCTTATTAAGGAGGGAAAAATTAAGAAGGATAAGAACGAGTCGTTTATTTTTAGAGGTGATGACAATTCCTATTATGAGAAGTTCCTCACTACTGGAGAAATAAAATGTATTGATGAGGAGATTCCGTTTGAGATACCAAAGGGGTGGGAATGGTGTAGATTACGTCAGATTACTTCGTTATTAGGAGACGGTATTCATGGAACACCTGAATATAACCCAAATGGCGAATACTACTTTGTTAATGGTAATAATCTTCAAGATAAGAAAATAGTTATAAAACCAGATACAAAAAAAGTAAGTAGGGAAGAATATCTCAAATACAAGAAAAATCTGAATAAGCATACAGTACTCGTCTCTATAAATGGAACTTTAGGTAATATCGGTTTTTATAATGATGAACCCATTATGCTTGGAAAGAGTGCTTGTTATTTTAATTTAATAATAGAGGATCTAAAGGAATACGTCTATATATTACTTCAATCGCCATTCTTTATGGGGTATACACTTAAAGCAGCAACTGGAACCACCATAAAGAATGTATCTTTAATGGCAATGAACAACTTGCTAATTCCACTGCCTCCACTTTGTGAACAGAATAGAATTGTTGATAGAATGACGATACTCGACACAAAGGTTAAACAGTATCAAAAACAAGAAACGTGTTTGAGAGAACTTAATAATAACATATATTCGATTCTTAAAAAGAGTATTCTTCAGGATGCTATTCAGGGCAAACTTGTGCCACAGATTGCAGAAGAAGGAACTGCCGAAGAGTTACTTGAACGAATACGACAGGAGAAACTGCGCCTCGTCAAAGAGAGTAAGCTAAAGAAATCCGCCTTAACCGATTCTGTTATCTACAAAGGTGACGATAACAAGTACTTCGAGAAGATTGGAAAGCAAGAGATAGATATTACTGACGAGATACCATTTGAAATACCTAGTACATGGACATGGGTAAGACATAATGATCTATTTGATATTTCAGGCGGTTCTCAACCTCCAAAGTCTAGCTTTATTGAACGAGAAAAAGAAGGATATATACGGTTATTTCAAATTAGAGATTATGGCTCTAATCCACAACCTATATATATACCGTTTTTTACAGCTAGTAAGATTTCTCAAAAAGGAGAGATTCTGTTAGCTCGTTATGGTGCCTCCTTAGGGAAAGTATTTTATGCAGAATATGGAGCTTATAATGTAGCCTTAGCAAAAGTTATCCCGTTATACGAATCTCCACTTATATTTCAGAAATACATTTTTCTATATTATTGTAGTTCTATATATCAAAATGAAATTGTCAATCGGAGTCGATGCGCCCAAGCGGGATTCAATAAAGAAGATCTCAATTCATTATTATTCCCTTTGCCACCTTTGGCTGAACAATATAGAATTGTAGAAAAGTATGAAAAAGCAATAGCAAGTATTATGAGAGGATAGGTCATAAGAGTATTGATATTACGGACGAAATACTACTTGATTTACCCGATAACTGGTCTTGGGTTCGATTGGGTCACTATATAAAAATGTCAATTGGAAAAACACCACCACGAGGAGAAACTAAGTATTGGGCAAATGGGAAATATTCGTGGGTGTCAATTTCTGATATGACTGATTATGGATTGGTTAAAACCACCAAAGAAACTGTTACAGAATACGCTAAATGTTTATTTGGAGACATATCTCCTTTGGGTACGTTGATAATGAGTTTTAAGCTAACAGTAGGTAGGACTTCTTTATTAGATATTCCGGCATATCATAATGAGGCAATTATATCCATATATCCTTTTGTAGATGAGGATTGCTCGACAAGAAATTATCTGTTCTATATATTGCCAATTATTTCCAGTCTTGGAGATTCCAAAGATGCAATAAAAGGTAAAACTTTAAATTCTAAGAGCTTGAATAATCTATTATTACCACTTCCACCTCTTAATGAACAAAAGCGGATAGTGGCAATGATAGAACAGTTATTTGATAAGCTGAAATAATTTATTTATCTGGCAAACTATACGTTGCTGCTCAATTAAAGGTGGAATACCTATTACAAGATTGTAAAATAACTCTTTATTGAGGTGTGGAATTGCCGCACCTCTTTTTGAATTCCGTAACTCCTCTTTGTAGAATAGGATAAAAGCCAAGATATAGGGTTTCCACATAATCGAAGAAAACCATAGCTGTTTGAATGTACTACCCATATATCCATCCTGCGGAATAGAGAAAACTTCACCAGAATTTTCACCATCTACAAGAATGATATTATCACCTGTATAGACAAATTTGCCTTTCTCTATGATGGTCGAAGATGATTTCCCACGCAAGTATTTTGCATCCAAACAAATACCCTTTCCTGTTTTTTTTTCTCCGTCTTTCAGTTGGCATACATCTTTTAAACGTAACACAACCCAGCTGTTGGGATATTCAAAAGGAAGCTCAATTTCAACGATTTGCCCATTTATCCTCTCATAATACTTGTTATCGTCACCACGAAAGATAACAGAATCAGTCAAAGCAGACTTTTTCAACTTACCCTCTCTGACGAGTTTTTCTTTTTCGGTTTTAATCTGTTCAAGTAACTCTCGGGCTGTACCTTCCTCTGCAATCTGTGGAACAAGTTTGCCTTGTATTGCCTCTTGAAGAATAGATTTTCTTATGATAATAGGCAATTCTCTATTTAGATGCTTCAATTTTTGATAAAACTCCCCATATTTTATAATCGGTAATGCTATGTTTTTTACCTTTTCTACGATTGCTACAGTTTCATGGAGGTTAGGTACAGGGATGAGTAGATTAGAAATTTTTTCTGCATTTATATTGCATTGTTGAACACCGATTGTTTTGACTTCATTACAATAATCTCGTGCATATGGAGTATTTAGCAATAAATTTAAGTACTCCGAATTAATAAAAATGGGACGTAATAGTATTAGATACCCTGCAAATATTGCATTCCGTTGTCCTCTAAAAATAGCTGTTTTACCAACTAATTCAGCACTGTTAGTCCGATTAAACAATAAATCACCATATTGCAATAATAGCTTTTTATTGTCATCCAAATCATTGCTATAAACAAGTTTGTCAAATACAATTTCTCCGTCTTGAATATTCCCCATCCTAAGAACAGGTAATAAACCAGATGGGACAGATTTTTTTGAAGTTCCATATTTGGGAGGATAAATAAGCAATGAAAGTCTGCACCATTCCCACCCCTGCGGAATCTCAAACGGAATCTCGTCATTAATGCATTTTACCTCGCCTGTGGCGACAATCTTCTCATAATAGGAACTATTGCTATTTTATTATGCTTATCTTATGACTGATAGTTTAATTGTATTATTAATTAAAAACAATCATGGTAGAAAAATTTGAAACCTTTCTTCGTCAGGGTAATATGGCGGATAATACGATTTCTGCATATCAATATGCAGTAAATGATTTTTATTCTCGTCATAAAGATTTGAATAAGAGAAACTTGTTATTTTACAAAACGTATTTAATTGAAACCTTTAAGCCTAAAACTGTAAACTTACGAATTCAAGCTTTAAATAAATATCTTGATTTCGTTAATAAAACGCGGCTTCGCCTAAAGTCGGTGAAAGTACAACAACGTTCTTATTTGGAAAATGTGATTAGTAATGCTGATTATATATTTCTGAAAAACAAATTAAAGAAAGAAGAAAATCAGGAATGGTATTTTGTTGTGCGTTTTTTGGCTGCTACTGGTGCTCGCGTTAGTGAATTAATACAAATAAAAATAGAGCATGTGAATATTGGTTATTTTGATATTTATACTAAAGGTGGGAAAATCCGCCGTTTGTTTATTCCAAAGAAGCTTAGAGATGAAACTAAGGTTTGGCTAATTGCTATTAATCGTGAAAGTGGTTATCTCTTTCTTAATCGTTTTGGTGAACGAATTACAACAAGAGGGATTTCTCAACAATTAAAGAACTATGCCGAGAAGTATGAACTTAATACTAAAGTTGTTTATCCTCATTCATTTCGACATCGTTTTGCAAAGAATTTTCTAGAAAAATTCAATGATATTTCTTTGTTGGCTGATTTGATGGGGCATGAAAGTATTGAAACTACTCGTATATATTTAAGAAGGACTGCTTTAGAACAGCAGGAAATTGTGGATAAAGTTATTACTTGGTAATAGTTGTGGTTTAGTTAATATTAGCAGTTTACAAATCATTGGTTGCAACTATTGATTTGTAAACTCTATAAATATTTAAGGGAGATATGGTGTTAGTGTGATTTTAATATCTCAATAAGTTTATCTCCAATAACTTTCTTCTCATTACTACCAATGGTAGACAATCTCACCAACGGAATTCCGTACAACTCTAAAATACGATCCTTTTTAATATCACGTTCTGACTGACTCGTCCCCGATTTGTGGAATGTATAACCATCTGTCTCAATAGCCAATACCGGTTGTTTACTCACACGATTATAAATCAGAAAGTCAATATGAGTGTTTATATTTGCAGCATATTTGCTTTCCTCTTCATTCAACAGAGAATAATCCTGAATCAACATATAGAGTGGTAAATGGCAAATAATATTCAAATGACGCATATTGATATTTTCTTTCAAGATATCTTCAAGTAAGGCAAATGTAAGATTCTCGGAATCGTATTCGGATATTTTTTTGTGCTTCTTCAAATAGGCAATTCGGGCATCTGTATATTGCTCATATAGATAATCGAATATGGAATGAATCTTACTGGTGGAAACAGTGCCATTGTTATATTCGATATAAGCGATCAAATCGCTGATATTGCAGTCTTTGGGTTGTTCGTTTCCCGATACGACTAAGTAGAATTGTGACTTAGCCCTCGAAACAGCAACATTGAGCAGGTTGGGATCGTCGGAAAAGGAAGTGATGACATCGTCGACAGTAGTCATGATGATAGCATCCTTTTCTCTTCCCTGAAATTTATGGACTGTTGCGACATCAATATCCTCTTCAAGTGCGGATTTTACTGCATCTACTTGTTTGTTATATGGAGCAATGACGCCAATTTCATCTGTTTCATAAGATAGATTCGGTAGCACTTCCTCTTTGATAACATCTATTTCCCGTTGATTCATGTGACTGCGGGAGTGGTTACCTTTGGCTGTCCGTATGGCACAAATGACATCCTCTTCTCCTTTATCACGTGTCATGATGACCAGATCTCCACCATAAAATTTCTGATTGCAGAAGTTGATGATTCGAGGATGGCATCGATAATGTTCCCGTAACAAGGTCTGCGGTACATTTGGAATAACTTTGCAGATGGATTGCAAAAAACTCATATTGGCACAATTATATTCCGGCTTAATCAGGCAGGCATTAGCGATAAAGTTTAGCTTTTCCTTATCTTCTTCTGTGACTACATTGGGGAGTTGCATGGTGTCACCGACAATGATTGCATTTTTAGCACATGACAAGGCTAAAGCTCCGGTCTCAACGGAAACCTGCGACGCTTCGTCCATAATGATATAATCATATACGGCATCTCGTTGTAGACTGCTTAATGATGAAAAGGTCGTACTTAATATAATAGGGTATTCTTTTTGTACCTCTCGCCAATTATTTCTTAGATCAGGGAGCGTAAAGATGGGCTTGTCATGATTATTGCCATAGGTATGAAATAACTGATTCTTTAGATATTTCATTGATGTATCAGCCATTTGTCTAGCCATTTCTGCTGCATCTTTGTTGGCAAGTTCCTTTTCTAATGTGTCTATTTCAACTTCCAGTTCTGCGTACTTTGTTTGGTAGAATAAGATTTGGAAGTCGTTGATAATCAAACTCATCTCCCGTTTATAGAAACCTTTATCGGGGATTTTACAAATCGCTTTGCTCCTGAATTTAAAGAATAACCATTTCAACCGTTGAATAAAAGCTGCTATTCCCCAAGGACTTGATGATTGTTCTTTTTCTGCAAATTGCTGACATTCATTCCATAAATTCAGAAGGTCTGCCGAGCTGGAACTTTTCCGTTGTTGGAGAGTAAATTCTTTTGTTCCGAACTCTTGCAGATAATGTTGCCACTCTATTTTTAAAGCTTGTATTTCCTGTCTTGCCATGGCAAGGCGTTCCTGTTTGGAAAATATGCTTTTTAGTTCTTCGGTCTGATGATGTATCTGATTGAGAAATTGAGGTTGGTCGGTATCCGCATCATGCCATGACTCAAAGTTCTCCGGATATTGTTTTTCCTCTTCTTGAGTCTCGATGAATATCTCTTTGTTAGTTGTGCTGCCAAGCAATGCAACAATGAAACCCATATCGTATTTGGATAACTTCTCAAGTACATTGACGATGGCGGAATTGTTATTAGATACTACCTGAACAGTCTTACCACGCACAAGGATATTGGCAATGATGTTCAGAATCGTTTGTGTCTTTCCGGTTCCCGGAGGTCCTTGCACAACACTGATTTGATTCTCAAAAGCTGCCTGGACTGCTTTTTGCTGGCTTGCATTACAACCAAAAGGAAAAATCAAGGTTGAGGCAGCCTGGGTCTGCATTTTATATTTTTGAGGATTCAGATATACAGCAATAGCTCTGTTGTTTGCGATGAAATGAATCTTTTCATATTGTTTTGCCAATAGCTTCGTTCCGTCATCAGCTTTCAATTCATTCGCATCGGCAACTTTCTTCAAATATTCGAATATGCTTTTCGAACGACTCTCTCCCAAGCATGATTCGATAATTTCTAAGTCCTTTTCTCTGTAATCATACTCTTTACCATTCTGAAAACGAATGTGCCAATAGTTGTGTGATTTGGCCTTAAAAATAGATAAGGCTTTAATGTTTGATAAAGTTCTCCCTTTACTGATTATTTGATAATTATTGGGGTCCGGTTTGTCCGGATCAGTTAGCCAAAGAACATTTTCTTCTTTGTAGGTATACGTACTGGGAACATTCCGGAATACTACCTTATAGTTGCCATTATGATTTTGGCAGCTTTCTATTTCGGGAGTCTTGATTTGGCCTTTTATAATAATCAGATTTTCGGAAGTGTCTATCATAGGCTTGTATGTAAATATAATAAGTCGTGCTGCTGTTTTTATTTATTATTTTGGATATAAAAGTAAGAATATTTTCCAGAATATCAAAACCGAAGTAGAAAAAACAGTGAATGACTTTATTCAGCTTTGTATTGTTATAAATATAGAGTGAGATTCGGTTTGGGAGTATTGAACGTGATAAAAGAGATTTGTTTTGCCAATGAAATCATTATCTTTGCAAGGTATATATTAATGAACGAGGAGGATATTATGCTTGCATATACATATATTGAACACGGAAAGTTTGAATTGCAGGAGAAAGAGAGACCGGAAATAAAGGATTCACGGGATGCAATCGTACGTGTAACACTTGGTAGCATCTGCACCAGTGATCTTCATATTAAACATGGCAGTGTGCCGCGTGCTGTGCCCGGAATAACTGTCGGGCATGAGATGGTAGGTGTGGTAGAACAAGTAGGGGCTGATGTCACTTCGGTGAAGCCTGGTGACAGGGTGACTGTGAATGTCGAAACTTTCTGCGGTGAGTGTTTTTTCTGTAAGCATGGATATGTGAATAACTGTACTGACCCTAATGGCGGTTGGGCTTTAGGTTGTCGAATTGATGGCGGTCAGGCGGAATATGTCAGAGTTCCTTATGCGGATCAGGGTTTGAACCGTATTCCGGATACAGTGAGTGATGAACAAGCTTTGTTGGTCGGTGATGTGCTTGCAACAGGTTTTTGGGCAGCACGCATCTCTGAAATTACCGAGAAAGATACTGTTCTTATCATCGGTGCCGGACCTACCGGGATTTGTACTTTGTTGTGTGTGATGCTGAAGAAGCCAAAACGCATTATTATCTGTGAAAAGTCTCCTGAAAGAATTCGGTTTGTTCGCGAGCATTATCCTGATGTGTTGGTGACTGAACCGGAAAACTGCAAGGAATTTGTTTTCGAGAACAGTGACCATGGTGGTGCAGATGTTGTTTTGGAAGTGGCAGGGAGTGACGATTCCTTTTATTTGGCTTGGGATTGCGCCCGTCCTAATGCTATTGTCACGATTGTAGCCCTCTATGATAAACCACAGCTTCTTCCTTTACCTGATATGTATGGCAAGAATTTGATTTTCAAAACAGGGGGAGTGGATGGCTGCGACTGTGCCGAAATCCTTGCGCTGATTGAGGAAGGTAAAATTGATACCACTCCTCTTATTACACATCGATTCCCATTGAATGAGATTGAGGAGGCTTACCGTATTTTCGAGAACAAGTTGGATGGGGTTATTAAAGTAGCAATTTATAAATAATCTATTATGCCTATTATTGAAATATCATCTTTATCTCATCCTGGAGTTGAGATATTCAGTGCTCTCACTGAAGCTCAGTTGCGTAATCACATTGAACTTGATAAAGGGCTTTTTATAGTAGAAAGTCCGAAGGTTATCAAAAGGGCCTTAGAGGCTGGTTATGAGCCTTTGGCAATTTTGTGTGAACATAAACATATTATTGGTGATGCTTCTGATATAATAGAACGATATGGTAATGATTTACCAGTCTATACTGGTAGCAGGGAATTGCTTTCTAAGCTTACTGGTTATGTTCTGACGCGCGGTGTCCTTTGTGCAATGCATCGTCCTATTTTGTGTAGGGTGGAAGAAATCTGTCATGAGGCCCGGCGTATTGTCGTGATTGATGGCGTTGTTGATGCCACTAATATTGGTGCTATTTTTCGTTCAGCGGCAGCATTAGGGATGGATGCTGTATTGCTGAGGCGCAATTCTTGTGATCCGTTGAACCGCCGTGCGGTCAGAGTATCTATGGGAGCTGTTTTCTGTATTCCGTGGACATGGATGGACGGTTCTCTCTCTGATCTTAGTAATTTGGGCTTTTGTACAGCTGCTATGGCACTTACAGATAATTCGGTATCCATTGATGACCCTATCTTGATGGCTGAACCTAAATTAGCTATTGTGGTGGGTAGTGAAGGGGATGGGCTCGCGCATGAAACGATTGCAGAGGCTGATTACGTAGTCCGTATTCCGATGTCGTATGGTGTTGATTCACTTAATGTGGCTGCTGCGGCTGCTGTAGCTTTTTGGCAACTTCGTGTTCCATAAGTTCTTTTCATTTCCCAATCTCTCCATTTATTCGTTTTCTTACTATGGAATATGCCTTCTGGAACAAAGCGGAATGTTCCATCGTCTGCATCATTTCATGGAAACGGTGTATTGGTATAACAAAGGTAAGCTCATTTGTCGGTATCAACGGACGTGCAGACGGGTCTAACATACCGATAAAGCAACTTCGACCATTCTTCCGGTTTTCTTGTATGGCAAAGGTCACAATGCTGCAACATCCCGATGCGAACCGTGTACATACAGCATCATCTGCATCGTTGTCGTAAAAAGCCCATGTACACAAGCCCGAAAGTATATCAGGTGTGGCGAAAAACAAAATACCTTCCACTTCATCGAGAGAGGATAGTTTATCCATACGGACAAAATTCAAATAAGGCTTATCCGTCAGGTGGATGTCTAAGCGATGTATGTATTTCTTGATTTGTTCGGGAGTCTGCTTGTAGTGTTCCGTTTCTGACACAAATTTGGGTAGCCTTTCCTGCATAGGGGCAAAGGCAGTGTACAGGCTTCCTCCACCGCACAGTACATTGTCGGCACTTAGAGTCAGTGAATCACCTTCACATACTTTGCGAATGGTACCTATCATGCAACGCGGTATTTTATTTATCTCTGTAACAGGTATATGGCTATATCCGAAAGTGACAGGAAGTGGAACTGCATTACCGAACGCCTCCTTATATGTTTGCAAGAATTTCTGTATCATGGTGTATCACATTAACTTTCTTCAAAGTTATAAGTTTAATTTCAATTTTCATCATGTATTGTAATAAAATACAGATTGAGATAAGAACTCCAACTTGTTTTTATCGAAGAATCTGCTGAGCCTTAATTTGGATCAGTCCGAAAAACCGGTTTGAACTCTATACTGTACGGAAATGAACTAGTCTCAGTTTTTCTAAAACCTAATTGGCAGTACGCAATGATTTAATACTCGTTATACATAACTTTATTCGTCTGACAGTTGTTGAACTTTCGTCTGACAACTGTTATCCTTTCGTCTAACAACTGTCAGACGAAAAAGAAACAGTTGTCGGACGAATAAAATCATGCATCATTAGTCATAAATCCATTAAGCATTAAGAATAAATTTGCACAAGCTTAAAATTAATTCATAACTAGTACGAAAGAAACAAACTGAAAACAACTGGAGTTTCGGATTGATCCCTTAATTTCGGCTTCTGAATGATTACCATCAATAAAAGAAAAAGTCCTCATAAGTGTTTAACTTATAAGTACTTATCTTGGGTGTCAGATGGGGATCGAACCCACGACATTCAGAACCATAAACTGGAAAATAAACTTCTATGATATGTGTAATTGTTAGTCTTTTTTATAGTCTCTGTAATAGTCTATAGGACAACTATAGACCAACAATGGTAGTGATACTATTTAGCTAATATCATACTACCAATAGCACTTAGAGGTGCTAAGTTTCTTTCTTTCGTTTCATAACTAAATTTATTTAAGTGTTATCTCAATGGGTCTTAGTCTGATTTGAGTATCAATGAAATAGAGCCTATCATCAATACCATACAGTACATTGTTAGGCACTGCATCAAAGACCTCATACTCTGCATTGTGAAATTCATCTTCATAAACTAGCTCAAAACCTAATGCTTCCATGTGTTCTGCTATTTCTTCCTCTGTAGCTTCTCTTTTAGCTCTGACATAAGGTTGAACTAACACGGCACAAAACTCATGCTGACTGTTATAAGCAAAGCCAATCATCTGATAGGTGACATTGCTAAAAAATAGATTATGAGCTTCTATCCTAATGAAGAAGTTCTCAATGTCTTCACCTGCATATTCAAAGTTGTTTAACTTGAATACAACATCTTCATGACCTGTGAATACTTCATTTTCTCCTCCCTTACTAAGGTAAGATAAGGAAAGAGAGTTAATGTTAATCCATAAGTCATGTTGAGTAGCAAATAGCTTTAGCTCTTCAACTTGTCTTCTCTTATAGCCTTCTGTTGGTTCAACATTTCTTGCTGCTTCTTTTTCTCTTCTAATGAGATTGGCTGCTTCTGCCAAGAGGCTATTGACTTGAGAGTGCTCTCTATCCATTGCTTGTGGAATTCATTAATATAGGTTCTTTCCATGCTTTAATCCATTTAAAGTGGTTAGTGCAAATGTAGCAAATCTATTTGATTCATCAAACATCTTCTTCATTTTAATGAGAGTAGGCATATTGCTCTAATGTTATGCTGCTGCATGTTTGATTTGGCTTTGACTGATGAATCTATCATTTTGGATATAGCCATTTGTAGAACATCGTAATATACCTTATAAATACCAATGCAATTAGGGCTCAGTTGTAATTCTTGGGGGATTAATTTTTGTCAATTCCCTTCATGCATATACTTTTGCTAGCCTAAAAAGGAAGAAGCTCATATCCACTACTCCTCTAAATGATGCCCTAAATGCTTTGATCTTAGCATTAAATGCTTCCGCTGCTGCATTTGTACTCCTGTTCACAAAGAAGTTCAAAATCCTTTCATAATGATTCTCAATAGAGTTTGCTACTGTTGTGAATGTATCGTATCCATATTCTTCAATCTTATTATACCATAGTGCCAGCTTTGCTCTTGCTACATCCTTGTCATAGTTTGTGGAAAAGATCTTTCCCAACTCCAATGAGTAGTAATATACATGCTTCGTCCTTTTTTTAGAGGAGAAAGCCAGGATTCCTCAGGAATTGTCCCATCTTCATCTCCATTCCAAAGGGTTCTTTCCGGAAATAGAGGTACAGGATTTCCCAATCCGCGGTAAATCCGTGTATCTTCGCATCAAGCGCCGTCGTTGGGAGGCCCCTTCTACGGGTATGACATACAGCCGTGACTGGAATCTGGTTGCCTCCGGTACTCGCATCACCTCCGAGTTCGGAGCTTTTTTAAAAGAATTACTTAGACACTCATGCGGTTAGCTGCCAAAGCGTTGCCGACCATTACGGTCTGGACGGTAAGCAGCTGCAGAACCAGTACAAGGACCACCTGAGCACTTATCATGACTGGGACCAGTTGGCTCATGCGGAAGATTATATCATCTACCCCAAGAACATCGGGTATCATCTGTGTATCGATGAAACGGCACTAAGCAAGGGAGAACTCTATACCATACTGATAAACAGGGACAGAAAAGGACGAAATGGATCCATTGTAGCCGTCATCAGGGGTACAAAAGCGGAGGACGTGACAAGGGTACTCATGCTCATTGCCCCAGGACTGCGGCGCATGGTGAAGGAAGTCACTCTTGACATGGCAAACAGCATGCAGAAGATTGTGAGGAGATGCTTTCCGAAAGCCCTGCAGGTAATTGACCGCTTCCATGTATCCAAACTGGTCTATGAAGCTGTTCAGGACCTGCGTATAGCCTATCGCTGGCAAGTCATGAAGGATGAAAACAAAAGTATCAGGGAATCCAAAGCAAAAGGTGTCCCCTATGAACCTGAAGTGTTCAGCAATGGGGACACACTCAGACAACTGCTCGCCAGAAGCCGCTACCTGCTTTTCAAGGCACCCGACAAATGGACCGAAAAACAGAAGGAAAGGGCAGAAATCCTGTTCAGGCAGTTCCCGGACCTGAAAGACGTATACTATTATGCCCTGAGGCTGGGAAAAATATTCACTGACTACAAGGACAGGGATGTGGCACGTGCAAAGCTGGCACTGTGGTACAACGAAATCGAGGGGTACGGATATGAAACCTTTACCACCGTGGCAAACTCTATTGAGAATCATTACGAAAGGATACTTAACTATTTTGTCAACCGTAGTACCAATGCTGCGGCCGAGGCGTTCAATGCAAAGATAAAAGCCTTCAGAGCATCCTTCAGAGGAGTCGTGGATATGAGATTCTTTCTTTTCAGACTAGCCAATGTATATGCTTAAAGGGGGAATTAGCGAGTGTTAATCCCCCAAGATTTTATACTGAGCCTTTATTTAGAGGAGAAAGCCACTATTCCTTCTGAGTACTCAGATCTACATCTTCACTCAAAAGGTTTCCTCCCTGAGATTGAAGTTCAGGACTTCCCTATCCGTGGTAAAGCCGTTTATTTACGTATCAAGCGTCGTCGCTGGGAAGATCCATCCACTGGGCAGACATATAGTCGTGACTGGAGTTTGGTAGCCACCGGTACTCGCATAACCGCTGAGTTCGGTGCTTTTTTAAAAGAATTACTTAGATAATCACGCCGTTAGCTGCCAAAGTGTAGCAGAGCATTACTGTATGGATGGCAAACAGCTTCAAAGCCAATATAAAGATCACCTGAGTGACTTCCAGAATTGGGATCAAAGAGCACATGCCCAAGAGTATATCCTTTATCCAAAGAATATGGGTTATCGCCTATGTATTGACGAAACGGCTTTGAGCAAGGGAGATCTTTATACCATCTTAATAAATAGAGATAAGCGAGGTAGGAAAGGTTCTATTATAGCTGTAATTCAGGGCACTAAAGCCGATGATATCATTGCGGTACTTACAAAGATGCCACAGGAGCTGCGTAATCAAGTCAAAGAAATTACACTGGATATGGCAGGGAGCATGCAAAAGATTGCGAAAACGTGCTTTCCACGTGCCATGCAGGTGATTGATAGGTTTCAAAAACTTGTATACGAAGCGGTACAAGGGTTGCGTATTACATATAGATGGCAAGTGATAAAAGAGGAGAATAAAGCCATGAAAGCGGCAAAAGAGAAGGGGGAAGTACATAAAGCAGAAGAACTCGAAAACGGAGATACACTCAGGCAATTATTAGCCAGAAGCAGATATTTATTATTTAAATCACCTGATAAATGGACCAAGAGCCAGAAAATCAGGGCAGAATTACTTTTCAAGCAGTTTGAAGATATTAAGCATGTATCTTGAGAAATGTGGCTGACCAGATCAAAATACTCGAGCATCCCTGCAGGAAGGAAAAGGCTCAACAGTTCTAAAGGACTAACGGGGGATTTTTCTTTTTTCTTCATGGAGCAAATTTAAGGTTTTTAACCTAATCCCCCAAATTTTTGAACTGAGCCTAAATAAAGAATAAAGCAAGTATCCTGAGAAACATGATTGACTAGGGTAAAATAATCAAGGATTCCTGAAGGCAAGAACAAGCTTAAAGAAGCAACAGGATCAATCGTTTGGGAAGAGGATGTTTTCATGATGCAAAAATAAGAATTTTAACGCAATCCCCCAAGTTTTCAGACTGAGCCGCAATTAGACACCCCCAACCTGATAATAGTGCATATAGTATGAGCCCCTTTTCGGCTTCTGAATGATTACCATCAATAAAAGAAAAGTCCTCATAAGTATTTAACTTATAAGGACTTATCTTGGGTGGCAGATGGGACTCGAACCCACGACATTCAGAACCACAATCTGACGCTCTAACCAACTGAACTACAGCCACCATATCTGCGTTTCTCTAACGCGGTGCAAAGATAGACATTATCTTTTAATCTCCAAAAGATTCTACTACTTTTTTTCGTAAAAAGTATATTCTTTTATTCCTCGATTGTACTTGCTGAAGAGGGATCGCGTATCATTTACGAAGATCTTCAGAGAGTTACGGGCATTTACCGGAATGGAGTCTGTCGGTAAGTTGACAGGGAGTAATTGGTGATTTTTCTTTCCTGATTGTGTAGGTCGGGCAGTCCATACTAAACTATACTCACATTTGTTGAGACGGGTTGCGCTGTCTTTTACCAACTCCATCTTTACCATAAGTCCTCCATCTGTGTGACGTGCAGACATATTGGAAATATAATTTCCCAATGAATAAACTACAAGATGTTTATCGTTTGTCACACTGTCTTCACGAACTTCAATTGGTTGAACAACGTGAGGGTGGGAACCGATCACATGATTTACTCCTTTTTGAATCAACCAGTCTGCAAGGAATTTCTGTTCCTTATCCGGTAACGACTGGTATTCGATTCCCCAGTGCATACAGGCGATAATAGCATCCGGTTTCATTACTTTACTTGTTTCTATATCTTTGGCAATGATTGCGGTATCAATATAATTGACGATGTTAGGAGGAGTAACGTATATGCCGTTCGTGCCATACGTATAGTTAAGTAGAGCAATGCGGAATCCTTTTTTTTCAAGAATGAGCGGATATTTCTTTTCACGTTCTTCGGGATTTATATATGTTCCGGCGTGAGGAATGGACAAGGAGTCGATTAAGCGGATCGTACGTTCCAATCCCGGTTTGCCACGGTCAAGACTATGATTGTTGGCTGTGACAAGGACATTAAATCCGGCATTGTGTATGGCGGTGAGAAACTCATCCGGTGCACTGAAAGCAGGATAACCTTTGTATGGTTTTCCTCCTAAGGTCACCTCAAGATTTGCTATGGCGAGGTCTGCTTTCCCTATTTCCTCTTTAACATACTCGAAGCAGGTAGTATAGTCATATCCTTTAGCGGTTCGTGCTGCATTGATCTGCCCCTGATGTTGCATAAGGTCTCCCACAAAGAGAATACGGAGAGTATCGGCAGGTATGCAATTTTTGCTAGCCAAGAGTGTGTCAAGCGAGTTGTTATTAATAGAATCTCTCCTTGTCTGCGACCGTGAAGTGCAAGACAAGGAGAGAAATATGATTACCAAAAACAATGTGTATCTCATTGATAGATGGCTTTCTTACCGGCTAAAAGTGTATTTTTCATTAACGATACAATCGTCATCGGTCCGACACCACCTGGTACCGGAGTGATGTAGGAGCATTTGGGTGCCACTTCGTCGAACTTAACATCACCTGTCAGTTTGAACCCGGATTTTTTAGTGGAATCCGGTACGCGGGTGGTACCTACGTCGATTACTACCGCGCCTTCTTTCACCATTTCGGCTTTTACGAAATTAGGTTGTCCCAAAGCAGCGATAATGATATCGGCTTCTTGGCATTCTTTTACCAGATCCTTGCTGCGGCTGTGGCATACGGTAACAGTCGCATCTCCCGGATATGCTTTCTGCATCATTAATGCAGCCATTGGTTTGCCTACGATATTACTACGTCCGAGAACTACGCACTTTTTACCTGAAGTTTCTATCTGATAGCGTTTCAGTAATTCAAGAATACCATTAGGAGTGGCAGATACATAGCAAGGAAGTCCGATAGACATACGACCTACATTGATCGGATGAAAACCGTCCACATCCTTACGGTAGTCGATTGTTTCGATTACCTTCTGTTCGGAGATATGTTTCGGCAACGGAAGCTGAACGATAAAACCGTCTACATCATTGTCTTCATTCAGCTCACGCACTTTGGCCAGCAGTTCTTCTTCAGTCACATCACTCTCATAACGAATAAGAGAAGATTTGAATCCACAAATTTCGCAAGCTTTTACTTTGGCGGCTACGTATGTTTCACTGCCACCGTCGTGCCCTACGAGGATAGCTGCCAAGTGCGGGCGTTTACCGCCGCGTGCAACAATTTCAGCTACCTCAGCGGCAATTTCTTGTTTCACTTGTTCGGAAATTGCTTTTCCATCTATCAGTGTCATATTTTCAAGGTATTTATTGGTGGGTTATCTTTTCATCTTCGGCATCATTTTGCCCATTTTGCTGCTGGTAACCATCTTCATCATCTTGCGAGTCTGGTCAAACTGTTTCAGCAGGCGATTGACTTCCTGAATGGTCGTTCCGCTACCTTTGGCGATACGTGTACGACGTGAACCGTTCAATATTTCCGGGTTGGAACGCTCTGCCGGAGTCATGGAGTAAATGATAGCTTCGATACTTTTGAACGCATTATCGTCAATATCGATATCTTTGATTGCTTTTCCTACTCCCGGAATCATGGAAGCAAGATCTTTCAAGTTACCCATTTTCTTGATTTGGGCAATCTGGCTGAGGAAGTCATTGAAGTCAAATTGATTCTTTGCAATCTTCTTCTGCAAGCGTTTAGCTTCTTCTTCGTCATATTGTTCTTGCGCACGTTCCACCAGTGATACGATATCACCCATACCGAGAATACGGTCGGCCATACGGGCTGGGTGGAACTGATCTATTGCATCCAACTTTTCGCCTGTACCGACGAATTTGATAGGTTTATTGACTACCGAACGGATGGATAGAGCTGCACCGCCACGTGTGTCACCATCGAGTTTGGTCAGTACTACACCGTTAAAGTCCAGACGATCGTTAAATTCTTTGGCTGTATTTACTGCATCCTGACCGGTCATGGAGTCTACCACGAACAAAATTTCGTTCGGGTTGATTGCTTTTTTGATGGCTGCAATCTCGTTCATCATTTGTTCGTCTACTGCCAGACGTCCGGCGGTATCGACAATGACGAGATCGTATCCTTTAGCTTTAGCTTCCTGAATAGCGTGCTGTGCGATTTCTACCGGATTTTTGCTGTCCAGTTCGCAGTACATCGGTACTTCTATTTGTTCTGCCAACACGCGTAACTGTTCGATAGCTGCCGGACGATATACGTCACAAGCTACCAGCAACGGTTTGCGATTCTTTTTACTTTTCAGCATTCGTGCCAATTTGCCGGAGAAAGTAGTCTTACCCGAACCTTGCAGACCTGACATCAGGATCACTGTCGGGCGAGAATCGATATTAATCTCGGCTGTCTCTCCTCCCATTAACTGAGTAAGTTCGTCGTGCACAATCTTCACCATCAACTGGCTCGGTTTCACTGCCGTAAGCACGTTCTGACCAAGCGCTTTCTCTTTCACCGTATCAGTGAAATTCTTTGCCACTTTGTAGTTTACGTCGGCATCAAGAAGAGCCTTGCGTACGTCTTTCAGCGTCTCCGCTACGTTGATTTCGGTGATTTTGCCTTCACCTTTCAGAATCTTGAATGACCGTTCTAGTCTTTCACTTAAATTATCGAACATAGTTGTTTAATTACTAATTAATATTTGAGCCTGCAAATGTACAAAAATCTCTCGTATTTATATCTTTTTATTCTGCCATTTTGCTTTTTTGAGGTAAATATAACTTGTTATCAGCAGTAAGGTATAGTACAGTATCTCAATTGTAAAGCAGATTTCAATCGGTGCTTTCAGCCACATTCCAATGAAGATGATATATGAACCGTAGATGATTATTGTGATCGTTTCGAGCAACAAAGCCGCTTGTGTGTTTCCTGTTCCTGAGATACCATTGAACACGACATTGGCTACCGATGCAATCAGCATGGCGCAACAGATGACATATACTGAAGGTACGGATTCTGTAATGAGTGCGTTTTCACTGGTATAAACGGAAAGCAGGAACTGCGGGAACAATGCTGATAATGCAACCAGCCCTAGCATAATGAAAAATGAGAACCGGGCGATTTTGTTGATGAGCGGCATTACGTATCGGATACCTCCCGCACCGATGGCATTGCTCACAAGGCTATTGGTCGTGGTTGCCAGCGCATTGACTGGGATTAGCAATACTACATAAATACTCCGGACGATGTTGGCGATAGCCAGTTCCCGCTGTCCCAACCGTTCAACGGCTACGAAAAATACGAACCAAGTGGCCATCGACAGAAAGTATTGTAGCATTGTGAAACAGGAAATACTCAGAATCCGCATCAATAACGCCGGATCGAATGTGCGTAATCGATTCAGACCGTATTTTTTCAAGTCGACTGTGATATATGTGTAGATGAGGAAGAAGAGAATAGAGGAGGCTTCTGCCAGTACGGATGCAATAGCAGCTCCTTTAATTCCCATTTCGGGCATACCAAACTTCCCGAAGATCAGCATATAATCTAATATCACATTGGTCAGTGCCATGACAACAGCATTGATTGTTAATACTTTGGTGCGTGTGATACCGATATATAACGCCCGGAACATAACGTTGACGAATGAGAAGAAGAAACCATAGATACGCCAGTCCAGAAATTCCATTGTCCCTTCGTAAATGGACTCGGAAGAAACGAGCAAGTGCATGATGTCTCCTCCGAATGCTTTGGTGAAGCCGAACAGCAACAATGCCATAGCAAACAAGAACATGACTCCCTGAATCATAACCGGACCTACATCTGTATAGCGTCCCTCGCCATTACGCCGGGCAATAACTATTTGTGAACCGGTACTGAATCCGAATGCAATGGTGAATACACATATATAGAACAATCCCCCCATTGCGGAAGCTCCGAGTGCTACTTCACTTACGTGCCCGAGAAATGCCGTATCAGTGACATTGATAACATTTTGTGCCAGCAAGCTTAGCAGTATCGGGTAACTGACACTCCAAATTTGTTTGTTGGTATACATAATTAAGCGTTTAAGTTTACATCTTGCAAAGATAACGCTTTATTTCGATTCGGAACTAATAGGGTAGATGAAAACTATTTCCGGATTTTCGGGAGTTTCCTGATTAACGAAGTAATCTCCACCGAAATGCTGTAATAATAACAGGTTGATATCATGCCGTATGATGGTCTCTTGCGATACAAACGCAGGATCTGCCAAAGGTGAATTGCTGATCTGGAAATGTAATACGTCTTTTTCCCAGCTTAATATAAAGCGGATATACCTCTCTTGTCGATGCTCTTGCGGATAAACCAATGCACTGAGTAAAGCCTGTGTTAGTCGTCTTGTATCGGTATGGATGATTATTGGACTATCTATCTTGGTAGAAAAATCGACATTGATACCTGTTTGCTCATTTTGTACACGTGCCATATAACACACCTCTTTACATAGTTCGATGACATCATAATCTTGTACTTGAAATTTCATCATTTGAGCTTCCAGTCGGGATAAATCGAGGACGTCATTGACGAGTTTCATTAATTTTTCCGAACTTTGGTGTATGATATTAGTGTATTCCTGCCTTGCCTCCTTGTCTATATTCGATTCGCAGGCAATGAGTTGTGAAAAACCGACCACATTGTTGAGCGGAATACGGATATTATAGCTCATTTTTGATAAAAAGCGATTTTTCATTTCATTAGTTTGTCGCACTGTTTCCGTAGCTTTCCTGATTTCGCATTCCGAATGTTTTAAAGCTTTGCGTATCATGAAGAGCCTTGCCATGAAAATAAACAGTAAAATCAGAATGACGAATATAAAAACTAGATATAGGAGTTGGGTTCTGTTATTTCGTTTTTCCTGTTCCAATTCATTCTTTTCTATATTGTATTTCTTTTTTATCTGTTTCATTTGGGTATTTGAAAGTTCTGTTGTGACAGAGTCTTTTAGGGACAACGCCTGTTCGTAGAATAGGATAGCTTTCTCATTTTGCCCTACCTGTTTCCATATTCTTGCTTTTTCAAGTAACTGTTCGGCATAGTCGTTGGGAAAATCCTTTTTCAGCATTGTCAATGTTGTATCGATATAGTTCAAGGCTTGTTGATACTTTCCTATAGTTCGGTTGTATTGAGCGAGTGTATCGAAATAGAGTATTCTGTATGTGAAATATGTATTCTTATTTAAGTATTCCTTAGATTTTATCAGATGAGGATATGCTTGTTCGGGAGCGTTGATATTCAGATAATAATAGCAGTAAAAAAGTTCATTGAAAAGATATACATCAGTAAATCCCTCTTTCAAAGAAGGATTCTCAGCAATATGCTTGTGAAGTATATTTTCTTGTTCTTGTATATATTTGAGCAGCTTTTGATTATCTTTCCTTGCTTTAGTAACTGATATTAACTGTGACAGTACTGAAATCCGGTCTACGGGATGGTCTTTTGCAGTAAGCATCCGGTAAGCCTCTTCCAATGCCTTAATACCTTCGTCCCAACGCTGACTACCTACATAAGCATTGCTTAAGCATTGGTATGCGGCTATGATACCTCGTTTATTATTTATTTGGATAGATTGTTGCTTCATTCTTTGGGCCTCACTGATCGCAAGTTCATATTGCCTGCTGTTGGTATATAAGTTTAGCTGGAAGCGTTTTGCTTCAAAGAAATAGTCCCATAATTCGGACTTCTTGACGTAAGGTCGCATGATGTTCAACCATTTACTTACACTGTCTTGGTCATTATGATTATAATAGTACAGGATGTGATAATAAGCTGACATTCCGGCGTATTTATCGTTGTGTAATAGTAATGCTTCTTTCATTAATGTATCTGCGTATTGGATACATCGGCTATTATTCTGTTCTATTCTGATGATTTGGCTAATGATATTCAGACGAATGGTATCGTGAGGTATTGTCTGTAATACTTTTAGCAAACTGTCAGATGCAGAAGTGTAGGTGCTTGCCTTCCCGTTCAGGGAACAGCATAGCACAAAAAGCAGGAGAGCTATTCGTTTCATGCGATGTCCTCCTTTCTTACTTGTTTGTTAATGGGATGTGTGAACAGAAAGCGTGCTCCTTGATTGTAATCCGGGTCAATCCATATTTTGCCACCTAGTTGTTCGATAATGAGTTGGCAGATGGATAGGCCGAGTCCTGTGCCTTGTGCATTCTCGTCTAGTTTTTCAAAGCGGTTGAATATCTTGTTTTGGTGATCTTTGGGAATTCCGCAGCCTGTATCGGTTACAGAGAATAGTGCTGTATCTTCTGTTTGTTTTTCTAGCTCCAATGTGATAGTTCCTTGCGGAGTGAATTTTGTAGCGTTTATGAGCAGATTGATTAATAGTTGTTGTAATCTGGCATTGTCTGTGGTCAGTTGGAGTGATTGAAGGATAGAGGAGAAATGTACTTCTGCATTTGTTTGCTTAATCTTTTCAACCATATCGATTACATTCCTACATATTGCCACTGCGTCACATTGTTCGTAGTTGAATGCCATTTTACCTACCTCAAGATTAGACAGATCAATAACATCATTGATCAGTTTAAGTAGCAATTCGGAATTTTGTAAGATGATATCGCTGCATTGTTGCCGGGTTTCATTATCGATAGTTTCTTCTGTTAAAATAGAAGAGAAACCGGAAAGTGCGTTGAGTGGAGTACGGATCTCATGACTCATATTAGATAAAAAAAGACTTTTGGCACGGATAGAGTTCTCTTCTTGTTTCCTGGCTATTTCCAGTTCTTGTTGTGATTGCTGCAACTTTTTGTTACTTCGTTTAATCGAAATGATGAATAATATAATAAGTATGACAATACACGAGATCGTGAGCCAACTCCAATAGAGAATTGTTTTTTGCCTATTTAGGTTGTCCAGTTCATTTTTATCAATTTGGTAAAGAGCATGAAGCGCATTGATTTGCCGGATATAATTCGTTGTATCCAACGAGTCTTTGAGTGTGTTAAGGGATTCGTAGGCTTGGCATGCCTCTTCATTCTTTCCCATCAATGCCAGTAACTGAGCTCGTTCTTGTAGTATGAGAAGAGATTTGTATGAACCGGCTGTTTGAGTGTGTGATAAAATCGTATCGAATATATTTAATGCTTTAGCGTATTCTTTTGATTCGGTATAGTAACAAGCATACAGATATTCAATCATTAAAAAGAAATAGGAATGTTGGCATTGTCGGTTTATAGACTCGGTTTGTTGCAAATAATTAAGGGCTTCAGGTAGGTGATGCGTCTGAATATTATAGAATGCCTGACAATAATTAAGATAAAAAACATCTCCTAGATTCTTGTCTTTGTTTGAAAGAGATTCCAATTGCTGGATATCTGCTTCTATATTTGTCATTTGCCGGAATTTAAGCTTTGTCAGAATAATACAAGTTAAAATCGTCTTGGCATATTGGTTTGCATCAGGTACTTTGGAGATGATCTCTAATGCTTCTTTATAAGATTCGATTGCCGCTAAAGGCGTTGATGAATTTAAGTAAGTATTTCCGATTGCTTGCAGCGAAAGTGCTGTTCCTAGTGGGTAACTCATCTCTTTCGCTTTTTGATACATCGAGTTCGCTTTGTCTATGGCCAAACTGAAATGACCTTCTGTAATCAATGCCCGGACAGTCAGTAGTTTTAGTTGGAATAAAAGTGAATAATGTTGTTGCTCTTCTAATTCGGGTTCCAGTAGTTTCTCCCATACAGTGATACTGTCGGTAGAAATTTCGGTACTGAATGGTGTATTGTATTTGAATAATGGTTTTAACAGAAACAGGCGCTCTTGGTTGGTGTGCGCTGCATATAGGGTAACCGATATAAAAATGGCTACAGCTACTGCTATGATATGATGTTTGTGCTTATTCACTTAATAATTAGCTGCTTGCTCGTTAGTTCATCTGCAAAAGAAATAAAAAGAGCGAAGATTACAAAACAATCCTCGCTCTTTTTATTATTTTATTTTCTTTTTGAGAATTTCGCGTACTCCGGGACCTTCGTGATTGGGATAACCTGGAGCATGTTTTCTGCAACGTGGGTCAGCGTCCACTTTCAGAGTACGGTAATCATCTTTGCTATGTTTGATATAGTCATTGAGCATTGCACGGTGTTCTGTAAGAACTTTGACATATTTAGGATCTTTAGCGAGATTTTGACGTTCTCCCGGATCTTTCTTCATGTCGTAAAGTTCTTCTCCGTTACCTTCCAAATAGTGGGTGTATTTGTATCTTGGTCCACGTACCATGCGTCCGGGAGTAGTGATATATTCATATTCGCTGTGCCATTCGGATACTACATACGGATGAGTTTTCATCTGCTTTTTTCCCTTTAATGTCGGGGCAAGGCTGATTCCTGCTTTTTCGGCTGGGACGGGAATTCCTGCTAAATCACAAAGGGTAGGCAAGAGGTCGAGTGTCGGTTGTGTGAGAAGATGGTCTACGGGCTTCTTCTGGTGTTTGATACCGGGTCCTGCAAAGATAAACGGAACATTTGTCATTTCATCGTAGAAACTGATGTGTTTAGTTACCATACGGTGGGAGGCCATTCCGTCACCGTGATCGGCTAAGATGACTATAATAGTATTCTTACCGGCAGGTGTGGAATAGAGTGCTTTTAAAACGCTGTCTACTTGCTTGGATACCATTTTTGTATAATGTTGGAAAGCGGCAATGTAATGACGGTAGTTTTCTTCACTCCAATGTGAGGCTTGTGTCATTCTTCGATGGCTGCAACAAATATATTGTACCGGAGTAGGTATGTTGTTCCAATCTTCTACGTCGAAATTGGCAGGTAGTTCGGGAAGAGTACCACTAATAGAACGATCGGTGTGTACTCCTTCGTTTGCTCCTACAAATCCGCATATATTGTGTGGATTTTGGAAATCGGCAATGCAAATAAAAGGCTTTTGGGGAGGATTACTTAAATAGGCTACTGCATCTTCACAAGTTCCTACATCCAGGAAGCTATCGTTGTTGACTGGAAATTCTGGATCGGTAAATGGCTTGGCTACCGGTTCTTTATGTTTAAAACCTCTTAGTGAGCCCATGTCGTGAGTCTTTCCAAAGTGTACTGCATCATAACCGTTTTCGGAGAAAAGGCTTCCTAATGTCGGTATGTTTTCCGGTATGCGTGTGTTGATTGGTTCACTGGAATTGGAACGTACATTTGTTTCGTGAGGCATCATACCACTCCATAACGCTGCACGTGAAGGTTGGCTGAGGGGACAGCCCACATAGGCATTGGAGAAGATCACTCCTCTGGAAGCAACTTCGTCCATAGGGAGGGTGCAACCTTGTGTTTGTCCGTAAGCTCCTACGACACGTTGTGTTAAATGGTCGCATTGGATAATCAGGAAATTGGGCTTTTCTTGTGCCTGAGCCACTACGCTACATAAGGCTAATCCCATGAATGGATAAATCGTTTTCATTTCTGGTTAGAATTAAGTAATAATTGATTTGGAAGCAAAAGTAGCAAAAAAGAGAATGCAGAAAAGACTAGGGGAGTCGTTTTGGACGTCAGTGATAGTAATTTGTACAAAAATGGAATAGTGCCGAGTAGGGGAGAAGTAGAATGGGCTGTAATTAGAATGCAGATTAACACAGACTGGAACAGATAATAAGAATTAATCTGCGGCAATATGTGTTAATCTGCATTCTTAAGAATTATATTTGTTGATTCCCTTTTTAGCTGTTCATACTCATAAGGAATTCATCGTTGTCTCTGGTTTTTTCCAGACGGTCTTTTACAAAATCCATAGCTTCAATCGGATTCATATCTGCAAGGTATTTACGTAATATCCACATACGGTCAAGAGTCGTTTTGTCAAGTAACAAGTCATCGCGACGAGTGCTGGATGCAGTGATGTTGACAGCTGGGAAGATACGTTTGTTAGACAGGTTGCGGTCAAGCTGTAACTCCATGTTACCTGTACCTTTAAATTCTTCGAAGATAACTTCATCCATCTTAGAACCGGTGTCAATCAGGGCAGTAGCAATGATAGTCAGTGAACCGCCGTTTTCGATGTTACGTGCAGCTCCGAAGAAACGTTTCGGTTTGTGAAGTGCATTTGCATCAACACCACCGGAAAGTACTTTACCTGATGCAGGAGAGACAGTATTGTATGCACGTGCCAGACGGGTGATAGAGTCCAAGAAGATTACTACGTCATGACCGCATTCTACCAAACGTTTTGCTTTTTCCAATACGATACCTGCGATTTTCACGTGACGTTCTGCCGGCTCGTCGAAAGTGGAAGCGATAACTTCCGCGTTTACGCTGCGTGCCATGTCGGTCACTTCCTCCGGACGTTCGTCAATAAGCAACATAATCATGTATACTTCGGGATGATTGGCTGCGATTGCGTTGGCGATGTCTTTCATTAAGATAGTCTTACCTGTCTTAGGTTGAGCAACGATCAATGCACGTTGACCTTTACCGATCGGAGCGAAAAGATCTACTACACGGGCAGACATAGAATCAGAATAACCACCTTTGCAGAGTTTGAACTTTTCATCCGGGAAAAGAGGGGTTAAGTGTTCAAAAGGAACACGGTCGCGGACGAAAGCAGCGTCACGTCCGTTGATTTTCGAGACTTTTACTAGCGGAAAATATTTTTCTCCTTCCTTAGGCGGACGAATCACTCCTTCTACTACGTCGCCTGTTTTCAAGCCAAACAATTTGATTTGAGATTGCGATACATAAATGTCATCCGGAGAGGAAAGATAATTGTAATCGGACGAACGTAGGAAACCGTATCCGTCCTGCATAATTTCCAAAACTCCTACTCCGTTGAGGATGTCATCAAATTCGTAAGGTTTCTCACGCTCAATCACTTTACGCTCTTGCGGTTGCTGTGCCGGAAGGTTTTCGCTCGCATTGTTTTGCTGCGTAGCGCGTGGCATTGGCAAGCGTTGTTGGTGCTGATTCTGATTTTGGCCCTGATTTTGGTTGTTGTTACGCTGGAAATTATTATTAGCGTTATTGTTTGCATTGTTGTTGTCGCGTGGACGGACAATGCGTGGACGTTGTTGTTGAGATTGAGACTGTTGCTGCTGAGGTTGGGCTACTTGTTCGGGAGCTGATTGCACAGGCTCTGTCTTTGTTGCTTCAAACTTACCGAAGAGTTCTGTCGGAAGTTCAATCTTTTCAGACGGCAGATCTTCAATTGGAATGAAATCATCATCGTCAGCACCGGTCAGGATATTACTTTCTTCATCGATAACCGGTTCAGATTTCTTTTGCGGTTTGGCAACCACCTTTTTTTCTACAGCTTTTTCTGCAGCGGGTTTATCTTTTTCCACAGCAGGTTTGCTAGGCTTTTCTTTCTTCTCGGTAGATTGTTGCTGTGCCGGAGTTGTTTTTTCCGTTGTTTCGGGTGCTTTCTCCGCAACTA
>ENA-ORNR01000293-ORNR01000293.1-human-gut-metagenome-genome-assembly--contig:-NODE-293-length-49219-cov-6.139228_pt1 | contig 49219 bp, 43 predicted proteins | sample MGYA00242114_ERZ509020 | MGnify/ENA primary metagenome ERZ509020 (study PRJEB26280, sample SAMEA2338758) | human gut metagenome | biome: human gut; feature: human-associated habitat; material: faeces...
CGTTATTTTTACCGGCTGGTTTTACTGTATTCTGAATTTACACTACTCTCAAACTATTAAGCTCATACTGTTTTTCCATTGCCTGTTTTACTGTATTCTGAATTTACACTACTCTCAAACAGGGAAGGCAAGCCGTAAACTGGGGAACGCGTTTTACTGTATTCTGAATTTACACTACTCTCAAACTAATTCAAGCGGCGTTATTTTTACCGGCTGGTTTTACTGTATTCTGAATTTACACTACTCTCAAACTCAAGCACTTACCATCACCTCGGCATTGTAGTTTTACTGTATTCTGAATTTACACTACTCTCAAACGTGCGTCCTATGCCTGTTTATAGCGTTCCAGGTTTTACTGTATTCTGAATTTACACTACTCTCAAACAGTGGTGGTACTGGTTCTCCGACTTCCATTGTTTTACTGTATTCTGAATTTACACTACTCTCAAACCTGATGGTGGCTGCTTTTAGGTACTGCGTAGTTTTACTGTATTCTGAATTTACACTACTCTCAAACGGAGTAATCATAACGGCCGGCAAATATATCGTTTTATTGTATTCTGAATTTACACTACTCTCAAACTCATAAGTGTTAAGCAAGGTGCTCATCGCAGTTTTACTGTATTCTGAATTTACACTACTCTCAAACTCGTAAGCGTTTAACAACGCCGTCATAGCTGTTTTACTGTATTCTGAATTTACACTACTCTCAAACCTCAAATTTGAGCGGAAATAGATACACAGCACTACAACTGCGGTAAATTCATAAGTACTACACTACTATTTCATTATAACACATTTATCTTTATCAACAATCACTATTTTCTCGTCTTCAATCTATTTGCTGACGATATTTGTTGCTTGTATCATGACTGCCATAATAATTAATAAGCTCTCCGGCAGGGTTTCGTTTTTCATCGCAAAATATTACTTTGATTTTGCGTTTCATTAGTTCTGCCATTAAACTTGCCGTGATAGATACGGCAGTAGATTCGATTACTAAAATATATTTCATTTAAATATATTTTAGTAATCTGTTCCTGCCGTACTACCATACAATCCATTTTATAATCAAGTTTAGCACTATTGGCAATTATTATTGTTCTCCAGCTCATTTTTGTACCGTAAGCAAATCTATGTTCTTTTCAAACAAGCCTGTTACAGATTGGTTTATTAACATAGCATTTTTAGCATTAGTTATAACCTTATTAATTTGAAAATTACCAGCATGTTTACTACCACTTACTAAACTTAAATCTGCTGTTAATGGTTTACATTGTAATAAATGTAAAATTTCATTCAAAAGTATACATTGTTCTTCTAATGTACAATTAACAAATTTATCTCGTCCATTAACTAATGTCTTTAATTGCGATGCAGGCCTTTTATTATAGATAGTATTCATTTGTTTTTCTAATAAAATATCGTATGAGCGTATGTTATTTTCTCTTGTTATTCCTTCACTATTCCTTATAGTCAGTAAAGTTCGTTTATCTTTTCTAACAAGATTATTAGCTATATATTTTTCTATACGTTTAAAGTATTTTTGTTCTTCTGTTCCTATCCTTAACTGCACTGCATTCTGCATTATAAGTTGTCTGCCATTGCTGCCTCTTAAATGCATTGGATAGCTATCAACAACAAATAGTGAATCTTTTTTGATTTTAGGTAAAATTATAACTGGATTTTTTAAGCCATATTTTTCTGCACAATAATCAACATATATTTGCTGATTTTTTTCAAATTGTTTTGCCAAATAAAGCGGCACTGCTTCTATACTTCTTTGCTTTGCTCCTTTTTTATCTTCTGATTCTACCAACGCAAAATAAGCAGGAGTTACCGATTTAAATCCTCCATATTTTAAATCCAAACCTTTCTTTAAAGGTATTGACGGATTATCTTTTGGCCCCTTTATCTGTTGGTCAAAGAAAGCTCCTTTGTTGCAAGTTGCATAGCGAGTATACAAAATATTATTTTTATTATACATAGCTTTAACTGTTTTTATAGAACCTTCTTCTCCACTAAGCCAAACAATTTCATCTCTTTTTCTAATATCATAGTCAAACATTTTGTTTAAACTATAATTATTTCTATTTTCATTGTTCAGCCATTTTAAAGGATTATTGGTAAATTTTTCATAATATACATTACCTACAACAATATTTAAATAAGCATCCTGTGCATGATGCAAATCATTAATAGACCTTACTTTAACTGCCTGCAATTGATTTTTTCTAAAATCAGAAACAGATTTTGCATTGACTGTTATAATTTCAGTATTCGGAAAAAGTTCTTTTAATAAGTTAGCCACAATTTTAGTAGCCTGACGCGTTTCTACCAGCTGCCTGTTTATGAAACCTGCAAGTTCTTCATTTGTTAAGGGAATAGACCGAGTAAGGCGGTTAAATTTTTCGGTAGAAATTAAATTATTCTTATAAAGCAATCTCCAAAACGGCAGCATTTTCTTACGTATATCGGCAGAAATAATATCATTGCTTTTTACAGCATTTAATTTACGTTTTACTAAAACTAAATTGTCTAAACTATCATCTTTAGTTTTAGATTGCGGATAAATATGGTCTTTATCATATTTCTGCACGTCATTTAAACTTGCTAAATCAATAGCCTCACCTGAATACATACATTTTCCCAGCTGAGTATAATATAAAAACAATTTCTGTGCTCTCAAAGCAGTATTATCTTGTGCTTTTAAACTTTCAGCAACATCTTTAGAATATTCATCAATTATTTCTGCATTATGTTTATCTTTAAAAAATTCATCATAAACTTTTAAAAGTTTATCCTTCCGGCTGTCTTTTCTTTCCGGAATACTTTCTTTCCCACGCGCAACTTCAATAAAAATTTTAGCAGGCTGAGTTTTTCTTATTTTTGTAATTTCTTTTAAAATAAGCAAAGTTTGCCATACTGGTCTTTTAACTGATGGTGAAAGCATTAATCCGGAAACTAAATTTTCATAATTAAATTTATTATTACATTCTTTATTAAAAGAATTAAATTTTTCGATATTATCGCTAAAAGTGTATTTTATACTTAACAGCTGCATTAAATTGTCATTTGTATCTTTTAATGCAGTTAAAATATTGTATTGCATACTATCATTATAAATTTCTGTTAAAAATACTTTGGATAATCTTCCCCAACCAGTAAATTTTAATCTGATTATTTTTTCAAGTTCTTCATTACTTACCTGATTCTCATCATAATTGCTGCGAATAATTTCTTTCAGCATTTTGCGGTCATCAGGGTATAAAGTAATCCACCTGATACAGTTTTCGGCAATTTGTTGTACAGAATATTTCTCTATTTCATTTCCAAAAATATTTTTAAAACTAAGATAAGAAGCTAATGAACTTTTAAAAACACCTTGGTCAATACCGCTAATATCATCTTTATAAATATCTTTAACACCTTCTGTTTTTAAAAATTCAAAAAGTTTATTTTTAGTAACAGATTTTTGATTTTTAAAATAATACTCAAAAAATTTCTTTTTTAATTCTATATTTAATTTTTGCCCTTTAACTTTAACATTATTAAGTTCATTCCAAACCATAAATTCACTATAAAGCAATGAATTTTTGGGCAATACATCTTCACCGACCAAATAAGTACATTTATTCGTCATTCGCAAAATGAAATTTTCGGCAGATTTTTTTACATCTACCATTTCTTCAAAATTCCAAGGCGTGATTACACCATTATTTTTTCTTTCCATCCAACTTCTTGGACTATGTTGATTTAATGGACCCACATAATAAGGAATTCTAAAAGTTAATATCTTCAATATTTTATCTTTTACTGTTAATCCATAACTATCTTCATCATTTAAAAATTCTAAATACTTAGAAACATTATTTAAAATTATCTGTGCTTCAGCTTCATTAACCTGATACGGTATTACACCATTATCTTTTGTAACCTGCAATGGTAAAAATGTCTGTGCTTCGATTTCTATCTGTATATATTTTATATTTTCAGTACAACCACTCTTTACTTCTATCTCTTTTAAAATTTTTAAGACTCTTTTATAAAAAACTTCTTGTGTACAACGCTTAACTGAAAATTTTTCTTTACCAAATTTTGTGCTTCCAATATAAGCGCTATAATTATCATTTTCTTTTTCACTTCTAAAAAATTGATTATACAAAGATTTAGAATAGGACTTAAATATATTTTTAAGTATCTCTAAATCTTTTTTATGTTTCTCATAAATTTTAACTTTGGCAACAGATAAATAATTTTTACCATTAAAGTCTCCTTCACTTAAAATATCTGCTAAAATAGCCCAATCATATACGGCTTTAAACACATCAACTGTATTACATTGCTCATACAAAGCATTTTCTATTTCTGGGCGAACTTCGTCATAAGGTTTTTCAGCAAAAGAAATCTTTAATGGTTCCTCACTTTGTACACTATCACCAAAAATATCATTTAAAGAAACTTTAGAACCACAAATTAATCCAATAATCCCTTTTAGACGTTTATCCGTTCTATCACTATCTAAAAGCGACATAATTTTATTTGTTTTTTCTTTTTTTGACAGACGTTTATTTTTTAATACACCTTGCAATTCATCTTCATTTTTGCAATTAATTTCTAATTCAAATTCGCTAAAAACAGCTTCTTTAAAAGTTCTAAATACTTCTTTAAAAGAAATAGCCTGAGACATACTGCCTTGAAACAAAAAATGCCCCCTATGTTTGATTAAGTGATGTAAAGCAATATATACAAGCCTTACATCATACTCTTTTTTATTTTCTATCAACGCTTTTCTTAAATGATATATTGTTGGAAAATCACGATGATAATCTTTATCATTATAATTTTTATCATTAAAAAGCATATTTTTTTGAAATACAGCTTTATCTTCATCTTTTAAAAACGAATCTTTTAATCTTTGAAAAAAGCCAAAATCCACTTTACTAATTTCAGGCGCAAAAAGTTCCTGCAATAATTGTATACGCCATTTTTTGCGGTCTAATCTTCTGGTATTACTTCTATATAATCTTTGATCTTCCGCAGTATTAGCGCTGTCAAACAATCTGCTGCCAATCATTAATTTACCTTTAAATTTTAAAATCTCATATTTCGGATTTGTTGCTGCCCAACCAACTGAATCTGTTCCAATATCAAGACCAATATAATATCTGCTTTCCATAATTACCCTCCTAAATATAAGATTGACTAAGCAATAATATTACTATATAATAAACGTAAGGCGTATGCCCTATGAATTTACACTACGAGTTCAAATAAAAATTTATTCAAATCGTTCCTTGTGAACTTCCACAGTGTGGAAACTTAAAGCCTGCATTATGTAGGCTTTTTTGTTTTATATGCTTAAATAATTTATTCAACAAAAAATTTAATACTCCTTTCATCAAAAATAAAATTATAACCCCTACACTATGGTTAATCCACTTTGCAGGGGTTATATATTTTAAGATGTTGTTAAATTAATTATATCCTTCCCTACTCTACCTTTTTAAACCTGCTTTTTGGCTGGCGGCAGATTGGGCAGGTAAAGTCGTCCGGCTCTTTGGTTAAATCGCCTTCGTACACGTAACCGCAAATGGTGCATACCCATTTTTCGCCTGCGGTTTCCACAGTTTCTTCCTGATAGGTGGGCGCATTTTTAGGTGCTTTGCCTTTAATTACATCATGGTAATATTTATAGGTCATAGGTGTATAATCGCCAAGCACTTCCGCATCAACAACGCGCGCCAAAATTACAAAATGGGTTTCCATTTCATATTTGCCAAGCACTTCGGCAGTAATGTAACCGCTGGTTTTATCCGTTATAACAGGCAGGCCGTTTTTCATTTCCCAGCTAAAGCCGCAAGCCTCAAATTTATCTGTATCACAGCCGGAGCAGAAGCCTAATCTTGCAATAACATTTTGCGGTGTTGCTTCCGAAAGGATTGTTAAGGCAAATTTTCCGGATTTTTCGAGCGCGGTAAAGGTATAGTTATTTTTATTAACGCTGATAGCAATGGTTGGGTTATCGCTTGTTACCTGCACTGCGGTGTTTATAATGCAGCCTGTTGGCCTTTCGCCGTCCATTACCGTAAGCGCATACATGCCATACGAAATTTTCCACAAAACTGATTTATCCATTTCACTGCCTCCGTTTCTTGTTAAAAAATTTTATGCTTTGCACTTTTGTTAACAAAACAATTATTACTGCTATAATTATTATAACTTTTACATATTGTAATAAGCAATAAATATTTAAAAATCTGCAAAAAAATAACCCGGCTTGCAGCCGGGCTGTTTTATATTGCCGTTATGCCTGTCCAAGCACAACCATATCTTTGCCGAGCATTGGCAGTTTATTGCCAAAAGCGTCGTACTTATATAAATCAAGGCGTTCTATATCGGCTTTTTCGGCAGGCAGGTTTAAATTATACTGCTGGTTTAAGGTGTTTATTAAATCAACTGCTTTCATGCTGCCGTTTGGCGTTATGCGGCAGCTGAAAGTAAGCACCAGTTCTCCGCCGCTGTTTTGAGCTGTAATATGCGGTATAAAAAACTTAACGTCAATTTCTTTTACTTTTGTTTTGGCTTTAGGCGCCGCTTTGGCATAAATTATGCTTTCAGCTTCGTTAAACGCCGCCACAGCTTCGTCAACCGGCTTGTCATACGGCAGGGTTACGCGGTAATCCGCGCCGCCTGCTTCCGCCATAAGCGCGGGAGCATTGGTTGCCGTTACATCTGCCGCCAAAATGCGTATGCCGCGCGGCAGCGCTTTTTGCATTTTTTCTGCGGCTTCTTCTGCCGTCATGGGTTCGGCCAGTTCAATTTCGCAAAATTCGGCATAACTAACCACGCCAACGCCCAGTGCCGATGCCAGCGAGAATTTTAAATGCGGGTTAAAGCCTTCGCTGTAAGCGGCAGGCAGTTTTGCCCTGCGGATAGCGCGTTCGATAGTACGCACGTATTCCAGATGGGATATAAACCTTATGCTTTTATCTTTGGTTATTTTTAATCTCAGTTTCATTTTATTAACCTTCCACTTTAACTTGTACGCCAAGTTTTTGGCAAACACCGCAGCCGGTGCAGCTGCCGCGGCGGCAGTCGTGCGTCAGTTCGCCGCGCTGTGCTTTTTTATATTCATTGCGCAAAAAGGCGCGCGATACCGCAGGCTGAATATGTTCCCACGGAAATACTTCGTTTTCGCCGCGCTCACGGGCAATGTAAAATTCTTTATCAAGCCCGCAGTCCTGCAAGGCCTGCAGCCAGCGTTCATAATCAAACTGTTCGCTCCAGCCGTCAAATTTGGCTCCGCGCTGCCATGCAAGATATAACGCTTTGCCAAGGCGTCTGTCGCCACGCGCAAAAACGGCTTCCATAATGCTGGTTTCCGGGTCGTGATACTGGAAAGTAATATTTTTTACCTTTAAGGCGTCTTTTAACAAATACTGTTTGCGGCGCAGTTCGTCCATGCTGTTCTGCGCGCTCCACTGAAAAGGCGTATACGGTTTTGGCACGAAGCTGCTGGCGCTTACGGTAACTTTGCAGCCGCCTTTGCCTGTAATTTCGCGGTATTTATACTGCACCTTCTTCGCCAAATCGGCAATAGCAAGTACGTCCTCATCGGTTTCACCGGGCAGGCCAATCATAAAATACAGTTTTACACTGCTCCAGCCCGATTTAAATGCCGCGCTGACGGCGTTCATTAAATCTTCTTCGGTTACGCCTTTATTAATAACGTCGCGCATACGCTGGCTGCCTGCTTCCGGTGCAAAGGTAAGGCCGCTTTTACGCACTGCCTGCACTTCTTTTGCCAGGTCTACCGAGAAGCTGTCGATACGCAGCGACGGCAGCGAAACACTTACGCGTTCGTCTTTAAATTCGGCAATCATGTCATGAATCATCGGCGCAAGGCAGGTATAATCGGCCGTGCTTAACGATACCAGCGAAATTTCGTTATAACCGGTGTTATCTACCAGTTTGCGCGCCAACGCCTTTAAAACTTCGGGATGGCGTTCACGCACGGGGCGGTATACCATACCGGCATGGCAAAAACGGCATCCGCGTGTACAGCCGCGGAATACTTCAAGCATAATGCGGTCGTGTACAATTTCTCCGAAAGGCACTACCGGCGCTGTCGGAAAATCAACATCGTTCAAATCTTTTATAACGCGTTTTTCAATAACGGCAGGCGCACCTTCATAAGCAGGCACCACTGCTTTTACGGTGTTATCTTCGTTGTATTCGGTTTTATAAAAGCCTGGTACATAAATGCCTTTAATCTTTACGGCACGCTCTAAAAAGCCTCTGCGTCCGCCAGAGCGGCCTTGTTTCTTCCATTCGCGGTAAGCGTTTAAAAGCTCAACCAAAACTTCTTCGCCTTCGCCGATAACGGCCATGTCAAACACATCCGCCAAAGGCTCCGGGTTATATACGCACGGCCCGCCAACAACTACAAACGGGTCGGCTTCACTGCGTTCTGCCGCTAAAACAGGCACCTGCCCCAAATCAAGCATGTTTAAAATATTGCTGTACGAAAGTTCATATTGCAGGGTAAAACCAACAAAGTCGAAATCCTTCAGCACTTTATTGGTTTCCAAGCTGCGCAAAGGTATGCCGTGTTCGCGCATTTTCGCTTCCATATCGGTCCACGGCGCGCATACGCGTTCTGCTGCCAGCCCGCGTTCTTTATTTACAATATGGTACAAAATTTTAAAGCCCAAATAGCTCATGCCAATTTCGTACACATCCGGAAACGCCAGTGCAATGCTTACTTCGGTTTCTTCCAGAGTTTTTACAATGCTGCCGAACTCATCGCCGGTATAGCGTGCAGGTTTGGCAACACTGCTTAAAATATCTATCGTCAGTTCTTTGTTCACGTTCTTCCTCCTCAAAATTGCAGCTGCTGCTTGCGCAGGCGTATGTTAAGCAAAAGCCCCACCAAAAACATATTGGTGGTAAGCGAGCTTACGCCGTAGCTTAAAAACGGCAGCGGTATGCCGGTTACAGGCATTATGCCGGCCGTCATGCCAATGTTTACAAACATATGGAAAGTAAACATAAAAGTTATACCCACTGCCAGCAATGTTCCGAAGTCATCTTCGGCATTAAGGGCAATGGTAAGCCCGCGCCAGATAATAATGCCGTATAAAAATAATATTACGCACACGCCGATAAACCCGAATTCTTCACCGGCAACGGCAAATACAAAGTCCGTATGGTTTTCCGGCAAAAAGTTCAGCTGGCTCTGCGTACCAGAAAACCAGCCTTTGCCGGTTAACAGCCCGCTGCCAATGGCGATTTTGGATTGTATTACATGGTAGCCTGCGCCGAAAGGGTCAAGCTCCGGGTCTAAAAACACACGGATACGGTTTTTCTGGTATTCCTTTAAAATCATCCAGAAGGCAGGCAAAAGCACCACGAAAGCGCCGCTTAACATTGCCAGCCAGCGCATTTTAAAGCCGCTTATAATAAGCATGCCCAGTGTTATAACGGCAAAAACCAGCGAAGTACCTAAATCAGGCTGGCGCATTACCAGCACAAACGGCACAAACACATAGGCAACGGCAGGCAGATAATCGGTAAAATCAGTATAAAGCTCTGCCCTTTTTGCCAAAAACGCCGCCAGGCAGATGATAATTATCGCCTTGGCAAATTCCGATGGCTGTATTGTAACCGGCCCTATCTGAATCCACCTTTGTGCGCCCAACGCCGAATGCCCCACAAACATTACCGCCAAAAGCAGCACCAGGTTAAAAATATACAAAGGCTTTGCTATCTGCTGCAAAAGACGGTAATCAAAGCGCAGGCAAAAAATCACCAGCAGCACGTTAATGCCAAAAAATATGCCCTGGCGTTCTACAAACCACGCTTCCCCCCTGGCAACGGCATACGAATGCGTAGCGCTGGCAATCAGCATCAGCCCGATGCCAACAAGCGCGCACACAGCTCCTACCAGCCACCAGTCTATGTTACGCAAATATCTCTGCATTTACTGCCTCCGTCATTTAGCGGCAGGGTTATCGGTTATAAAACCCTCCTGCCTGAACCATTCTTCAAAAACTTTATATACAATAGGGCCTGCGGCCGAAGTACCAAAACCGCCCTGCTCTACAATGCAGGCTACAACAAGTTCCGGTTTTTCTGCCGGTCCGTAGGCAACAAAAAGGCCGTGGTCGCGCCCGTGCGGGTTTTCTGCCGTGCCTGTTTTAGCTGCAATTTGCTTTGGCAGGCTGGCAAAATACGATGCCGTACCGCCTTCTTCCGCTACGCCCTCCAATGCGTTTTGGATAAGCCTCAGCGTATGCATGGATATGCCGATATTTCTTGCCGGAGCATGTTCTGCCATTTGGTATACGCTGCCGTCATTATTCAGCAGGCTTTCTACCAGATACGGCGAATGGTAAACGCCATCTGCCGCCACACAGCTCATCAGCATAGCCAACTGTATCGGCGTTGCCAAATCTATGCCCTGCCCAATAGAAGCATTAAAGGTATCGCCAAGCATCCAGCTTTCGCCGGGGAAGATTTTCTTTTTGTTTTCCGGCGTCGGCAAAAGCCCGGAAAGTTCTCCTTCAAGCTCTATGCCTGTCGGCGAACCGAGCCCGAACTTTTTGGCAAATTCCACAATATTGTTTATGCCAAGGCGGTTGCCCATTTCATAAAAATAAACGTTATCCGATTTACGCAGCGCTTCATGAAAATCAATCCAGCCCAGTGCCTCGCCGCCGGCGTTGCCCATCGGCACAAGCCAGTGCTTGCCGCTGTCAAAAATCTTTTCTTCGGGCGTTACCTTGCCAAGCTCCAGCGCCGCAGAGCCGGTAACAATTTTAAACGGCGAACCCGGCGGATATTCACCACCGATAACTTTATTGCCCATAGGATAGTTAGGGTCATTATTAATGATATTCCAGTCTTTTTCACTGATGCCGTGCACAAAAAGGTTCGGGTCGAAAGCAGGGCGGCTTACCATGGCACGCACAGCACCTGTTTTAGGGTCGATAGCAATAATTGCCGCTGCCCTTGCCCCCGGTGCCACCCCGGAAGAACGCAGATAAGCCAGATGCTCATCCACGGCTTTTTCCATGCACAGCTGCAAATCTTTATCTATTGTAAGTTTAAGGCTCTTGCCGGGCACAGGGTCTATCTGCCCAAGCTGCTTAACTACATTGCCTCCAACATCAACTTCTTCGTCATAACTGCCGTCCTGGCCGCGCACATAACGGTCGTAAGTTTTTTCCAGCCCAAACTTGCCAACCACGCTGCCAACCGGCATATTTTTGTAAGAGCCTTCGGTAATATCATAATTGCTTACTTCGCCAACATAGCCAATAGCATGTACCGCAAGCTCTTTATATAAATAGTTGCGCACCGGCTGAATTTCAATCATTACTCCCGGCAGCTCGTTCTTTTTTTCTTCCAGTTTGGTAAGCATTTCCGGAGTAATATTTGTTTTTAAACGCGTCGGTTCATAACTGTCGCTGTTAGCTTCTATTTTCTTCTGCATTTCTGCCACAGGCATTTCAATTATTTCAGAAAGCAGGTTCAGAATTTCCGCATCATAAGGGCTGTTCTGCCTGCGCAGGGCAACTACATACCCCGGCAGGTTATTCACCAGTTCTTCGCCGTCACGGTCATAAAAAATTCCGCGCGGAGCCACAACCTTTGTTCTGCGCAAACGGTTGCCGTCAGCCTGGTCGCCGTAAAAATCGCCGCGCCACAGCTGCATATACGCCATACGCCCCAGCAATACCAGCAATATGCAGATAGCGGCAACAAGCATCGCCTGTAATCTGTTAGCATATCTTTTGTTCAGCATTGCCTAAACTCCTTTAAAACAAACCTACTCATCTTTATGCCAATGGCTGATAAAATAACATAATTTATAAACGGGAACTACAAATAAAATATTTCCCAGGCAATATGCAAGTGACTGCTGCAAATACCCGCCCACAAAGGTTAAATCTGCCGCAGGCGTTAAAAACAGCGCCACAAAGAAAAACAGCATGCGTATGCCTGCTGTTATTACCAATGCTGCCACAATATGGTAAGCAAAATGTTCTTTAAACACCTGCCCTTTAATAAACCCGGCAACAAAGCCTACCATACAGCGCGTTATTGTATGAAAGCCAAACACCGCTCCGCTCAGAAAATCATAGATTAACCCGGCTGCGGCACCTGTAAGCGCCCCTGTTTGCGGGCCGTACAGCATTGCCATTGCGTAAACAAACAGCAGCACCAGGTCAAATTTCAGCCATGCAGGCTGCGGCACTGTTACCTGAATGCCAAAAAATATCAAATAAACAACAAAGAACAGCAGTTTTCTCATTTTACATTACCGTCCTGCTGATACCATACTACTACAAAAACTTCTTCCAGCCCTTCCCTTACTGCCGCAGGTTCAACGGTTGCGTTGCGCAAAAGCCCCGCCGCATCAAGGCTGCTTTCTTTTACCGTACCTATTACAATACCAGCAGGATGGTTCTGGCTGTAACCGCTTGTTACAACAACGTCGCCGGGCAATACATCAGCCTCACGCTGCAAATGCTCCATTAAAAGCGGCACGTTATTGCCGCCGCGGCCTGTAACAATGCCTACCGCACGCGAATTGGCACGCAGAATGCGCGCGCCTACATTACAGCGCGTGCTTGTAACCAAAGTTACGCGTGCCGACGAAGGATATGCTTCGTCAACAAGCCCCACCAGCCCGTTAACGGTTACTACCGCCATATCCTGCTGCACGCCGTCATCCGTGCCTTTGTCAATATAAAGGCTGTCACTCAGTTCGCCGGGCGTACGCCCCAAAACTTTAGACACTACAAGCCTCTGTTCCGGATGCGCATTTTTATAATTCAGCATTTCACGAAGGCGCTGGTTTTCTGCATAAATTTCTGCCATGGCAAGGTTGGCGTAACGCAGTTCGTTAATTTCGCTTTGTAAACTTTCGTTCTGCTGCTGCAAGGTTTTAACAGTCGTCATAGCCTCGCCGGTATCATCAACCCAGCCGCCAACGGCAGAACTTGCCGCCGCAAAAGGCGTAATAACGGCAGTTACCACCCTGTTTATTACAGGAAACCTCAGCGGGTCGTGCAGCGCCATGGCAAACAAAGCCACAAGCACCGCCGCTGCCAGCCCAAGGCTTAAATACTTCTTATTCACGCTTCATTCCTTCAGTTCGTACTATTGGAGGCCATAAAGCCTTTCTTGTAAACGTCAACATTTTCTACTGCAAGGCCGGTACCCAAAGCAACGCAGCTCAGGGCGTCATCCGAAACATATACCGGCATGCCGGTATCCCTGCTCATGATGCGGTCAAGGTTGCGCAAAAGCGAAGAACCGCCCGTCATAACAACGCCTCTGTCCATAATATCTGCCGCAAGTTCAGGCGGAGTACGTTCCAGAGTGTTCCTTACAGCATCAAGAATATTAGTAACAGGTTCGTTAAGTGCTTCACAAACCTGATTGGAGTTAATGGTAATATTTTTCGGCAGGCCGCTTACAAGGTCGCGTCCGCGGATATCCATTTCTTCCGGATTTTCCAGAGGCATAGCTGTGCCGATATTAATTTTTACTTCTTCAGCCGTACGCTCGCCAATAAGCAGGCTGAAAGTTTTGCGGATATAACGCACAATAGCGTCGTCCATAGCATCGCCGCCAGTGCGGATGGATTTACTTACAACAATGCCGCCGAGGGAAATAACGGCAACTTCACAAGTACCGCCGCCGATATCGACAACCATGCTGCCGGTAGCTTCCTGTACAGGCAGCCCTGCGCCGATAGCCGCAGCCATAGGTTCTTCAATCAGATATGCTTCGCGCGCACCGGCCTGCACCGTAGCGTCAATTACCGCACGTTTTTCAACTTCGGTAACGCCGGAAGGCACGCCTACAACGATACGCGGGCGCACAAGCGAATTTTTGCCGATTGCCTTTTTGATAAAAAATTTCAGCATCGACTGCGTAATGTCAAAATCTGCAATAACCCCGTCTTTCATCGGACGGATAGCAATAATATGCCCCGGGGTACGGCCAATCATCTGCTTTGCCTCAGCGCCTATGGCCAGCACTTCGTTGTTGGCTTTGTCAACGGCAACTACCGAAGGCTCACGGATAATAATGCCCTTGCCTTTTACATGCACCAGCGTATTGGCTGTGCCAAGGTCAATGCCCATATCATGCGAAAATTTATTAAAAAAACCAAACATTGCTTACACCTCATTCATCAAGATAACCATTTTCTCTAAAACTAAAATACCTGCCGTCGCCAATAATAATATGATCTAAAAGCGGTATACCCATCACAATACCTGTTTCCTTCAATGCAGAAGTCAAACGCCTGTCCTCACGGCTTGGCGCCGGGTCGCCGGAAGGATGGTTATGTGCCGCCAGAACGCACGCTGCCCTGTGCAGAACTGCCGGTGCAAATACCTCGCGCGGATGCACCACCGAAGCATTAAGCGAACCTTCGGAAACCTGCTGCATTTTTATCAGCTGGTTTTTACTGTCCAGCAGCATTACCACAAATTTTTCATTTCCTTCATAACGCAGGCGCGGCATTAAAAAGTTAACGCACGCCTCAGGCGAAGAAAACCTTATTTTCTTCTGCGGCTGTGCCCCGGCCACGCGCCTGCCTAACTCTACTGCGGCCAGTATCGTGGCGGCTTTTGCCGGGCCAAGCCCTTTTATTTTTGATAAATCAGCCACACTGCGCGCTTTGGCGATATTGCTGTAAAAACCGTCATCGTCAGTCAGTTCCCTTGCTATATCCAGTGCCGAACGCTGCGGCGTGCCTGTTCTGATTAAAATTGCCAATAATTCCGAATTACTCAATATATCCGGGCCATGTTCTATCAGCTTTTCTCTGGGCCTGTCATCCGCCGGTAAAAGCTTCATCTGCTGGCTCAAAAATTAATCACCCTTTCAAAACATCTTACAAGTAACAGTAAACGCCAACAGGCCCGTACTTATAAACATTCCAATTAATTATATCAAATTTTTAGCTTTATTGGTATATACAAACTCTATTCTGTAAAAAATTTCACAATTTTTGCCGTAAATAAAAATTGCCCGCGCGTTTACGCAGGCAGCACTAAATTTTAGTCTTTTACTATACGCTCAAAGCTAAGTTCATACCAGTGGCGGCCATGCCCAGGTAGCTTTTTCCATCCTTCCATAGCAAGTTCCAGAACCATTTTGTCTATCATATCACGGTACTTTTTAGAAGTTTCTTCAGGCCCGTCATAAGAAAAGCCAGTCATTTTAAACTTTTCAGATTCTAAAAGAATATTGCCGTTGTCATCAATAGCCTGAAACTTATTAGTTGTTTTGCCAAACAGGGACCATTTTGCTTCCTGTTCCCAAAGTTCAATATGGCATTTTTCAGTAACTTGCTCTATCGGTACGGCAGCTTTAACAGCCTCTCCGCCCTGCACCGGTTTACCGCAGGCACTGCAAAAAGCAGCGTCATCCGGCAGCTGATGCCCACAATGAATACAATACATATTTACACCTTCTTATTTTTTGGCAGTTTTTTTAGATTCACGTGCATCTTCTTTTTCTTCGCGTTCCTGTGCTGCTTGTTCCTCAGCGTCAAGCTGTTCTACGGATTTGCCTAAAATCTGTGCTTCCGCTTCTTTTACCTGTTTTTGTTTGTTAACAATTACGCCTTCTTTAACAAGCATGTTAAGGTCAACAAGGTCTTCCGGCACATCAACACGGTTAGGCATTTTTTCAGAAAGCGCAGCCATGACCTGTTTAGAAGCTTTAAAGTAAATGCGTACATTAACTTCGTTACCGTTATCCATCTGCCTGCGCCATGCCAAAGTCCACAGCAGGCGTCCGTCAAGTGCTGAGTTAAGCCTGTAAGAATAACGGAATTTTATAGTCCTCATCAGCTTGGGCTGATAGCTGAAAATACCAGCAATCTCACGGTAAGGGATTTCAAAAACTTTGGTTGTACCAAATACCGTATGCTTAACTATCTTTAAATATTTACGCTCTACGCTTACATCATAAGTCGGTTTGCAGCGCAAAAAAATAATCCAGACAATCATTGCATAGAAAAATGTAGAAACAGGGTCAAATGCGCCCATGTAATAAAAACGCATAATATTTGCCCCAAACAAAAACAGAAATAATATGCTTACAGCACTATAAACTATTATATACTTTTTATTCCGTTTGGTTGTATCAACTGCTAAACTCATTAAACAGCCTCCTAAATTTAATTATAATTAACGTTATTATTATATAACAAAAAAGCATAACGGTAAAGGAAAAGATAGACATCATATTAAAATTCGCAGTAAAAAAGGATGGGCACAAGTACCCATCCTGATGTCAATTAAAATTTTAAGTTGGATTAGATTGAGAAATATAAGAATTAAACTGCTGCTACTTCATGCAGTTTTGCAATTTCAGCATCGTCAAAGCCAAATTCTTTCAGAACTTCATCAGTGTGCTGGCCAAGTACCGGAGCTGCTTTTTCTACGCCGCAAGGAGTTTCGGAGAATTTAATAGGTACACCGGGGATTTTCATCTTGCCGGCAGTCGGATGTTCAACTTCTACAATCATCTCACGGAAGTTAACCTGCGGGTCGTTTACAACCTTATCAATGGTATTGATAGGTGCGCACGGAATAGCAGCTGCTTCCAGTTTTTCCAGCCAATGTTCAATGGTATCGGTTACAAATACTGCATCCAGAATTTCTTTCAGTGCAGGTTCGTTGTTAGTTCTGTCAGCATTGGTAATAAAGCGCGGATCTTCAATGAGTTCCGGTTTATTGATCAAATCACAGAGCTTCTTCCAAAGTCTGTCGTTGCCTGCGCCAACAATCAACAGGCCGTCACTTGCCGTAAAAGATTCGAACGGAGTGATGGAAGGATGGCGGTTTCCGAGCGGAGTCGGGTTTACGCCATTTACAAAGTAACGGCTTACTGCGTTTTCCAGAATTGCAACCTGGCAGTCAAGCATGGATACGTCAATTTCCTGGCCAATGCCGCTTACTTCGCGTTTATAAAGAGCAGTGGTGATACCGGTTGCAAGGAAGATACCTGCAATAATATCGCCTACGGAAGCGCCAACACGGCAGAAAGTATCTTTATCCGGGCCGGTGATGCTCATGATGCCGCCCATTGCCTGTACAACAACATCATAGGCAGGTTTCATGGTGTAAGGGCCGGTCTGGCCGAAGCCGGAGCAGGATGCGTAAATAATTTTCGGGTTGATTTCTTTCAATACGGAATAGTCCAGGCCGAATTTTTTCATGGTGCCCGGTTTAAAGTTCTCAACAACAACGTCAGCTTTTTTAACCATTTCTTTGAAAACGGCTTTAGCTTCTTCAGACTTGAAGTTCATAGTCATGGAACGTTTGTTGCGGTTCAAGCTCATGAAATACGCGCTTTCTTTCCCGATAAAAGGTCCGTAAGCACGGCTGTCGTCGCCAATTTTCGGCTGCTCGATGTGGATTACATTTGCACCCATATCAGCAAGCATCATAGCAGCATAAGGGCCGGACAATACACGAGTGAGGTCCAGTACAACTACATTTTCCAACGGTTTCATTATCATTTTCCTCCTGTTTGTAAAAAACTCTCTGATTCAAGCAATACATCCGGATTTCTCCTTATTTATTGCCCATCAGCCAAACAATATTTATTCTGTGAGAGCCGCACAGATCAAATATTAACAAACTTATTTTAACAAATTATTGTTAAAATTGCAAATCTTTTTAGTTAAATTTACTGATAAGAATAAAATATTATGCAGGTACGGAAGAACCCATACCTGCATAAGTCCGAATCTTAACTCTAATTAACGAATCTTAACTCAAATTAATTAGAAGCCAAGCAGTCCGAAGAATACATAGCATACGATACCGGAAACGATGGACATGGAAAGACCCCAAATCAAAAGTTTACGGAACAAAACGCCTTTATCTTCTTCTTCACCGGCAGATGCAATGCACAGTGCGCCCAAAGTGGAGAGCGGAGAAGTATCTACCAGGTGAGAGCCAACGTCGATTGCGGAAATAATAGCAATCGGGTCGCCGCCGGTCAATTCTACCAGACCAGGAGTCATCGGCAGGAACATCGGCATTACTACACCAGAGCTGGAGGAGTAAGCAGAAATTACAGCCGGTACAAATGCTGTCCAGAAGCAGATAGTGGTCGGGCCAGCTACGGAAGCCATTACTTCTACGAGGAAGTTCAGGCCGCCAGCTTTATCCATAACGTCAATCAATACGGATACGCCGCAAACCATCATGATTACGGACCAAGGCATTACTTTAACAGCAGCTTTGGAGTCGCCATAACCGGTAAGCATGAGTACGATTGAAAGTACGAAGGAGATAGAGCCTACGTTGGAGAGCATATTGGTGATAGTTTTCGGAAGGGTACCTTTAACGCCAGGCAGACCAGGAACAACTACCAGGATAATGAGGATAGCAACGAGCAACAGAGTGGTTTTCTGTGCAGCGTTGAACGGTTCCGGTTTCGGAGCCAGTTCATCAATATCAAGAGCAGCGCCTTTCTGTTCGCGCATCCATTTCAAACCGCCCATTACAAAGAAGCCGCCGATGTTAACGAAGCCTTGTGCAATAGTGGAGTTGAAGTGAATTTTCCAAGCCAAAGTGTTGAGGTAATCAGCAGGAATGCCGAGTTCCGGAGCAACTTTAGCGATGATGCCGTTAGAAATAATACCGGTAGGAGCAAACGGAGAGAATGCAGCACCATTGCAGGCACCAACTACGAGCAGGGTCATCAGGAAAGCAGGCATTTTAACTTTGGAAGCAATAGCCATTGCAACCGGAGCCATCAATGCGCAGCCAGCGATGTTGCCAGGTCCGATGGTGGTGATAAAAGTAGCAAGAATGTAAATAATGATAGGTACAAGGGCAGTGTTGCCTTTGCAAGCACGAATAGAATAAGCAGTAAGTTTTTCCATAGTGCCGTTGGTCTGAGCCATACCAAAGAGGAAGGTTACGCCGACCAGAATCATGAACAGGCTTAACGGGAAAGCGTTCATAACTTTAGTTGCAGGAGTACCTGCGAAAACGCCGCCTACGATAATACCGAAAGCGATACCGAGGAAGCCTACGTTCAAATCTTCATTAACGCAGCTGATGCCTACGAGGATTACCAGTGCGAGAATGGACACTAATGCAGGAAGTGAAATATCCATAATTGTTTCCTCCTATTTACGCAAAGTAAGACGGAATGCAGAAACCGGATATTACCACAACGCAAAATACCATTCTAAAAATAGCGAACTAAATTTAGATTGCGTTAGCAAACGTTCGCTTGATTACTCTTGTTCTTCTTACAGACCAAGTACACCGAAGAATACGAAGCAAACAATACCGGAAACAATGGACATGGAGAGGCCCCAAATCAAAAGTTTACGGAACAGTACGCCTTTATCTTCGTACTCAGGAGCAGCTGCAATGCAGAGTGCGCCCAAGGTGGAAAGCGGAGAAGTATCTACAAGGTGGGAACCTACGTTGATAGCGGAAATGATGGAAATAGCATCGCCACCAGTTAATTCTACCAAACCAGGAGTCATCGGCAGGAACATCGGCATAATTACACCAGAGGAGCTGGAGTATGCAGACAGAACAGCCGGTACGAAGGATGCCCAGAAGCAGATAGTGGTCGGGCCAGCTACGGAGGACATAATCTGAACAAGGAAGTTCAGGCCACCGGATTTATCCATAACATCGATCAATACGGATACGCCGCAAACCATCATGATTACGGACCAAGGCATTACTTTAACAGCAGCTTTGGAATCGCCGTAACCGGTGAGCATGAGTACAATAGAAAGTACGAAGGAAATAGAACCTACGTTAGAAAGCATATTGGTGAGCATTTTCGGCAGAGTGCCTTTAATACCAGGCAGCCCAGGAACTACTACCAAAAGAACGAGGAGTGCAACCATCAGCAAAGTGGTGGTCTGTGCAGCGTTGAACGGTTCCGGTTTCGGAGCCAATTCATCGATATCCAGAGAAGCACCGCGCTGTTCTTTCAGCCATTTAGCGCCACCCATTACCATAAAGCCTACTACGGTTACGAAGCCTTGTGCAAGAGTGGATTTGAAGTATACCATCCATGCAATAGCATCAAGTTCGTCAGCAGGAATTCCGAGATCAGGAGCAACTTTAGCGATGATGCCGTTGGAGATGATGCCGGTCGGTGCAAACGGAGAGAATGCAGCGGCGTTGCAGGCACCTACTACGAGCAGGGTCATCAGGAATGCAGGCATTTTAACACGGCCGGCGATAGCCATAGCTACCGGAGCCATAAGTGCGCAGCCTGCGATGTTGCCAGGGCCGATAGTGGTCAAGAAGTCGGAAAGTAAGAAAATAATGATAGGAATTAAAGCAGTGTTGCCTTTGCAGACACGAATGGAATAAGCAGTGAGTTTTTCCATGGTGCCGTTGGTTTGTGCCATACCGAAAAGGAATGTAACACCAACCAGAATCATAAACAGGCTAAGCGGGAAAGCATTCATAATTTTAGTTGCAGGGGTGCCGCCAAAGACGCCGCCTACGATAATACCGAACGCAATACCGAGGAAGCCTACGTTTAAATCCTCATTAACGCAGGAAATACCTACAAGAATAACCAACGCGAGGATGGACATTAAAGCAGGAAGTGAAATATCCAATTTCGTCACTCCAATCTTCATAAATTAGCCTAAAATTAGGCCAAACACAATAACATGCCGTAAAGTATTTACCTGCTTTGCGGCATAAGCGTTAATATCAGGCGGCGGTTAAGCCGCCCAATATCATCGCACTTAAACTAAAATTAATAATTGATTAGAAACCTTCTCGTGATTACTAACATTAATCTTATTCTTCTTCAGCAGGGAATGCTTTGTGAAGAGTTTTTGTTAAGAAAACGAATGCAGCAATAACGATGAACATTACCGGTAAAGAAATGCACATCAGAAGGATGGCTTTTTCTGTATCGTTCATTATTCACACCTCCAAAAATAATTCAGAAAAGTTAAGCTATCAAAAACAGATTACATACCACCGAGGGCAGGAATCATAGCGAGTACCAGACCACCTGCTACTACAGATGCAACCTGGCCAGCAACGTTTACGCCGATAGCGTGTTGAATAATGAAGTTGGTCGGATCTTCTTTCAAAGCCATTTTTGCAATTACACGGCCGGACATCGGGAATGCGGAAATGCCGCAAGCGCCGATCATCGGGTTAATCTTGGTGGAGCTCATCATATTGAGGAGTTTAGCGAACAGGATGCCGCCAACGGTATCAAATACGAATGCAACAGCACCGAGGCACATGATGAGAAGAACTTCGAATTTGAGGAATTTTTCTGCAGTCATGGTACCACCGATGGTGATGCCGAGCATAAGGGTTACCAAGTTAGCCAGTTCGTTCTGAGCGCAGTTGGAAAGGTTTTCAACTACACCGGATTCTTTAATGATGTTACCGAACATCAAAGCGCCGATAAGAGCTACGGAAATCGGAGCTACGATACCAGCTACGAGTACGATCATGATCGGGAACAAGAATTTGGTAGTAGCGGAAACCGGTTCTTCACCTTCAAAACCCATGCGGATTTTGCGTTCGTTTTCAGTGGTTACAGCTTTTACAACAGGAGGTTGAATAACCGGAACCAAAGACATGTAGCAGTATGCAGCTACGGACAGAGGTCCAAGCAGTTCTACTGCATAACGGCTTGCTACATAAATGGTGGTCGGGCCGTCAGCAGCACCGATAATGCCGATAGAAGCAGCATGCGGGAAGGAGAAACCTACGAGGGTTGCACCAATAGCGGTAGCAAAAATACCGAACTGAGCAGCTGCTGCGAACAACATTACGGACGGGCGGCGAATCAACGGTGCGAAGTCGCACATTGCACCTACCGCGATAAAGATAAGTACAGGGAACAGTTCGTTAGCGATACCAGCATAGTACAGGGTGATAAGGAAGCCAACAGCACCTTCTTCAGTAGAAACTGCGGAAGAATGCGGAATATTAGCCAAGATAGCACCGAAACCAATCGGGAGAAGCAGTGCAGGTTCATAGTCGTATTTAACGGCTAAGAAAATCAGCAATGCGCCTACTAACCACATGATAACATGGGTGTAGTGAAGATCAAGGATACCCATCAGCAATTCATTTAACCACGGGTATTGAGCAACTAATGCGTCCATTATTTAACCTCCAATATTCATTTGCTTTCCTAAATGTTTTAAGAGCGGCTGCCGGAGAACCGGCAGCGCTAATTAAAAAATTGAAGGAAATTAGCCAATAACAGCCATGGTCTGGCCAGGTTTTACGTTTTCGTTAACGTTTACGTTGATGGATTTAACGGTGCCGTCAACAGGTGCAGCGATTTCATTCTGCATTTTCATAGCTTCGAGCATGAGAATTACATCACCTTTTTTAACTACGTCGCCAGCTTTAGCAACGATTTTGCTTACTTTACCAGGCATCGGAGCGGTAAGCGGGGTATCACCAGCTGCAACTACAGCCGGAGCTGCTGCCGGAGCCGGAGCAGGAGCGGGAGCTGCTGCCGGAGCAGGAGCTGCTACCGGAGCCGGAGCGGGAGCTGCGACCGGAGCTGCTGCAACCGGAGCTGCTGCTACAACGCCTTCTTCTGCAACTTCAACGGTGTAAGCTACACCATTAACGTTAACTTTGAATTTTCTCATTTGAAATTCCTCCATTTCACTTTTTAAAAAAATTTTATTTTCGTGCAGCAGATAACTGGTATCTGCTGCAGTCAAAACTAAAAATTAGTAGCACTCTTGTCTTTTGTTCATCAAAGACAAGCGGCCAGTCTGAGCCCAAAGCGTACTCGGTTTTTTAATACGTACTACAGCTACGCCGCCGCCAGCATGCTGGATAGCTGCTGCCATTGCTGCAATCATTTCATCGTCATTCATAACCATGCTGATTGCACCGCTGATAGCTGCAATTACTTCGGGGGGAGTGCCGGCGGGAACCGCAGGAGCCGGAGCTGCTGCTACCGGAGCCGGGGCTGCAGCTTTAGGAGCTTCTTTTTTCTTTTTGCTGCCGCCAAATAATCCAAAAAATCCCATTACGATTTCCCCTTTCTATGCATTAAAGCGGAATGTTACCGTGTTTCTTAGCCGGACGGCTTTCACGTTTGGAATCCAGCATTTGCAATGCATTGATAATGGTCGGGCGGGAATCTTTCGGTTGAATTACGATATCAACCATGCCACGTTTTGCAGCCTGATACGGGGTTGCAAAGTTGTCAACGTATTCAGCAGTTTTAGCTTCAACATCAGGATCTTTACGGAAGATGATGTTAGCTGCACCAGCAGGGCCCATAACTGCGATTTCAGCAGTCGGCCAAGCGATAACCTGGTCAGCACCAAGTTCCTGAGAGCACATTGCGAGGTAAGAACCGCCGTATGCTTTACGGGTAATCAAAGTAATTTTAGGTACGGTTGCTTCAGAGTATGCATAGAGCATCTTAGCGCCATGACGGATGATGCCGCCATATTCTTGGTTGGTGCCAGGCAGGAAGCCCGGAACGTCTACCAGGTTCAACAGAGGAATGTTGAAAGCGTCGCAGAAGCGAATGAAGCGGGAAGATTTGTCAGATGCATTGATATCAAGGCAACCTGCCATAACTTTCGGCTGGTTAGCAATAATACCTACGGTCTGGCCATCCATACGTGCAAAGCAGGTAATGATGTTCATTGCGTAGTATTGCTGAGATTCATAGAATTCGCCGTTATCAACGATGCTCTTAATAACGTCTTTCATGTCATACGGAGCATTGGAGTTGTCCGGGATAACACTGTTCAGTGCTTCGTCGGTTCTGGTCGGGGAGTCACCGGTTTCGATAATCGGTGCGCCTTCCATGTTGTTGGACGGAAGGAAGCTGAGCAGATAACGGATTTGTTTAATGCAGTCTTCGTCGTTTTCAGCTGCAAAGTGAGCTACACCGGAAGTCTGGTTGTGGGTCATAGCGCCGCCCAGTTCTTCTTGGGTAACTTCTTCGCCGGTAACGGATTTAACAACTGCAGGGCCAGTAATGAACATTTTGGAAGTGTTCTTTACCATGTAGATGAAGTCGGTCAGAGCCGGGCTGTATACAGCGCCGCCTGCGGAAGGACCCATGATAGCAGAGATCTGAGGAATAACACCAGATGCGCTGGTGTTTTCGAAGAAGATCTTGCCATAGCCGCCCAGAGCGTCAACAGCTTCTTGGATACGAGCACCGCCGGAATCGTTCAGACCAACGCACGGAGCACCCATTTTGAGAGCGAGGCGCTGTACTTTAACGATTTTGTTAGCATGCATTTCGCCGAGGGAGCCGCCTTCAACGGTGAAGTCCTGAGCGAATACATAAACCAGACGGCCGTCAACAGTGCCGTAACCGGTGGTTACACCTTCGCCCGGGAGTTCTTTTTTGTCCTGGCCGAAGTTGGTGCAACGATGGCTTACGAAACGATCCAATTCAACGAAGCTACCTTCGTCAAGTAATAATGCGATTCTCTCACGAGCAGTCAGTTTACCGCTTTCATGCTGTTTAGCTACTTTCTTTTCGCCGCCAGCTGCGATAATGTGTTCGGAGAGTTTGAGCATTTTCTCAATTCTTTCTTGAGTAGACAAATCTTACACCTCCATATAATTGGGGAGAACTTATTTATACATGCAGGCGGGCGTAGTATCAGGCGCCCGTCTGTTATGTATCTGATTTTTAATTGCTGCACAAGCAGCTTAATTTCTGTTTAGGCAGAAATTATTTTTTTGCAGGAGCGCAGAGTTCGAGCAAAATGCCAACAGATTTCGGATGAACGAAAGCAATGTCCATGCCGCCTGCACCGCCACGAGGTGCTTTGTCAATCATGACGCCGCCTTTTTCCTGTACGCCGGCGATAGCAGCTTCGATGTCGTCAACACGGAGAGCAATGTGCTGGATGCCCTGGCCATTTTTAGCAATGTATTTGCCGATCGGGCCATCATTGTTTTCAGTAATATCAACAAGAAGCTCAAGCAGAGTTTCGCCGCAAGGAATGAATACGGTTTTTACGCCCTGTTCGGGAACCGGTTCTTCACCAGTGCATTCCAGACCGAGAACTTCGGTATAGAATTTTTTGGATACATCCAAATCTTTGCAGGCAATACCTACATGGTCAACACAAATTACTTTGAACATTTTTAATTCCTCCTTAAAGAATTAATTTGGTGGTTTTATTTCAAAACTTTACCAACAATGTCATCAACTACAGAGTACGGTTCAATTTCGCGGCCCTGCAGTTTTTCTACCAAGGAATCAAATTCATCGGTAGCTACTACATTTTTATCAATGTAGCGGTTTACTTTGTCGTTAAGCATCGCAGTAACCTCATTTTTAATGCGGGCTTTGCGGATTTTAACGATTTCACCGCTATCATTCAGATATTTCTGATGCTCCTCAATGGAGTCTACAACTGCTTCTATGCCTTCACCCTTGCTGGCAATGGTCCGGTTGATCGGCGGACGCCAGCCAACATGTTCGGGATTTAATTCCAACATCATTTCAATCTCTATGTTGAGCTTGTCTGTGCCTTCACGATCAGCTTTGTTAATCGTGAACAAATCACCGATCTCAAGTATACCTGCTTTAATAGCCTGAATATCATCACCCATGCCCGGGATTACAACAACCATGGTGGTATCGGCAGTTTTTACGATATCAACTTCAGATTGCCCTACGCCTACGGTTTCGATGATAATGATGTCAAAGCCAAAAGCATCCATCAATTTGACTGCATCGCCTGCTTTTTGCGATAAGCCGCCCAAGCTGCCTCTGGTAGCCATAGAACGGACAAAAATGCCTTCATCCGAAGACAAATCCAACATTCTGATACGGTCGCCCAAAATAGCGCCGCCGGAGAACGGACTGGTGGGGTCTACTGCAATAATGCCAACAGTTTTACCGCGTTTACGGAATTCTTTGGCAAGTTTATCGGTCAAAGTACTTTTGCCAGCACCCGGAGGTCCGGTTATACCAATGACATAAGCATTGCCGGTGTGGGGATATAAAGCTGTCATAATTTCAACAGCATTGTCATACTCGTTTTCAACGGCCGTAATTGCTTTGGCCAGTGCCAAACGGTTGTGGTTTAATACGCCTTCAACAATGTTCAAATTTCACACCGCCTTGTTGAGGTCTGATAAAAATTTTAGGTTGCAAGGCGGACAAGCCGCCTTGCAAATTTTTAAGACCTAATTATTTTACGTTTGCGTTGATGAAGTCAACGATGTTGCTGGTCGGGGTGCCAGGAGTGAATACTTCGGCAATGCCAGCAGCTTTCAGGCCCGGGATGTCAGCGTCAGGAATAACGCCGCCGCCGATAACCAGAACATCGTTCAGGCCTTTTTCTTTCAAAAGTTCTACAACTTTCGGGAAAAGGGTGTTGTGAGCGCCGGAGAGCAGGCTCAGAGCAACAACTTTAACGTCGTCCTGCAGAGCAGCTTCAGCGATCTGTTCCGGGGTCAGACGGATACCGGTATAAATTACTTCAAAACCAGCGTCGCGCAATGCACGAGCTACAACTTTAGCACCGCGGTCATGTCCATCAAGACCCGGTTTTGCTACTAAAACTCTGATATTAGACATTATCTACTTACCTCCCTATTATTGTTGGCTAAGTTAATTACAGCTGGGTATGAGCCTGGTATTCGCCGAATACTTCTCTCATTACGCCGCAGATTTCGCCTTCGGTTGCATAAGCTTTAACAGCTTCGAGGATCAAAGGCATCAGGTTAACGCTTTCATCAGCGCAGCCTGCTTTAAGAGCAGCAAGGGTTTCTTCAACTTTAGCGTTGTCACGGCGAGCTTTCAATGCAGCAATTTTTTCAGCCTGCAGTTTGCCAACAGAGCCGTCTACGCGCAGCAGGTTTTTCGGGGGTTCTTCTTCCTGCTGGAATTTGTTAACACCAACGATAATACGGTTGCCTTTTTCAACATCCATCTGCCATTTGTAAGCGGAATCCTGAATTTCTTTCTGGATGTAGCCTTTAGCGATAGCTTCCGGAGCGCCGCCGAGTTCATCAATTTTCTTAATGTATTCCCAAGCTTCAGCTTCGATTTTGTTGGTCAAAGCTTCTACATAGTAGGAACCGCCCAACGGGTCAATGGTGTCAGCCAGGCCGGATTCGTAAGCAACGATTTGCTGAGTACGCAAAGCGATGGTTACGGATTCAGTGGTCGGCAGAGCCAAAGCTTCGTCTTTGGAGTTGGTGTGCAGGGACTGGGTACCACCCATTACTGCAGCTGCGGTTTGCAGAGCAACACGAACGATGTTGTTGTTCGGCTGCTGAGCGGTCAGCATGGAACCAGCGGTTTGGGTATGTACGCGGAGCATCATGGATTTAGCTTTTTTAGCGCCGAATCTTTCTTTCATAACTTTAGCCCATACACGACGGGAAGCGCGGAATTTAGCAACTTCTTCGAGTACGTTGTTGTGAGCATTCCAGAAGAAGGACAGACGGCCAGCGAAAGCGTCAACGTCCATACCAGCTTTGATAGCAGCTTCTACATAAGCAATGCCGTCAGCGATGGTGAATGCGATTTCCTGAGAAGCGGTGGAACCAGCTTCACGGATATGGTAACCGGAAATGGAGATGGTGTTCCACAGCGGAACATTTTTGGAGCAATATTCAAAAATGTTGGTGATAAGACGCATGGAGGGTTTCGGTGGGAAAATGTAGGTGCCGCGAGCAGCATATTCTTTCAGGATATCGTTCTGAATGGTGCCGCGGAGTTTATCAGCGGAAACGCCTTGTTTTTCAGCAACTGCGATGTACATGCAGAGCAGTACGGAAGCAGGAGCGTTGATGGTCATAGAAGTGGAAACTTTGTCCAGAGGAATACCGTCGAACAGGATTTCCATATCTGCCAGGGAGTCGATAGCTACGCCTACTTTACCAACTTCGCCTTCGGACATCGGGTCAGTGGAATCATAACCGATCTGGGTCGGGAGGTCGAATGCGCAAGACAGGCCGCTGCCGCCGTTAGCCAGCAGGTATTTATAACGTTTGTTGGATTCTTCAGCAGTGGAGAAACCAGCATACATACGCATGGTCCAGAAACGGCCGCGGTACATGGTAGGTTGTACACCACGGGTGAAAGGATATTCACCAGGGAAACCGAGGTCTCTTTCATAGTCGAAACCTTCGATGTCAAGCGGGGTGTAGAGTCTGTTAGGCTCCAGGTTTGCGCGTTCAGGGGTTTTAACCAGTTTAGCTTCTACTTCTTCAGTGTATTTAGCTAAGCCAGCTTTCAGAGTTTCATTTGACATTCTCAAATCCTCCTTAAAATTTTTGTTTTCATACAAGGGTTGGACTGCCCAAGTACGGTGAGAGTGTCCGTCAAAGACGGTCTATGGCAAAGCCTTGCGGCTTCGTCAACATATTTATTTAAGCTGTGCCGGAGGACTCGCTACCGCCGGCACAGACTTAAGCCCCAATTAAACTGGGATTATTTTTCCATGCTGCCGGTTTTGTTGAAGCGGTTATGGAAATCGAAAGCTTCTTCAAGCAGATGCGGAGTCTGGCTGTTGCCGCAAGCTTCGCAAGCTCTGTGGAAGTAATCCAGCAGAAGCGGCTGATATTTCGGGTTAGCAATCTGATCAATGATGATCGGAGCTTTTTCTTTCGGAGTCAGGCCACGGAGGTCAGCAACGCCGCGTTCGGAAACGATAACGTCAACGTCGAGGGTTGCATGGTCGATATGGCTGCAGAACGGAACAACGGAGCTGATTTTGCCGCCTTTTGCCAGGGAGTTGGTGAAGAATACGGTGAGGTAACCGTTACGGGCAAAGTCGCCGGAACCGCCAACGCCGTTCATCAATTTGGTGCCGCAGATATGAGTGGAGTTTACGTTGCCGTAAATATCAACTTCAATAGCGGTGTTCATTGCGATAACGCCAATGCGGCGTGCAACTTCAGGGCTGTTGGAGATTTCCTGCGGACGGAGAATCAGGTAAGGTTTGTAATGGTCAAGGTTTTCATAGAATTTTTTCTGGCATTCCGGAGACGGAGTCAGAGCGGTACCGGAAGCAACACGGAGTTTGCCGGCATCGATGAGGTCGAACATACCGTCTTGGATAACTTCGGTGTAAACGGTGAGGTCTTCGAAGTCGGAGTTTACAAGGCCGTTAATAACAGCGTTAGCAACGGAGCCTACGCCGGACTGCAGCGGAAGCAGGTTTTTCGGCAGGCGGCCTTCAGCAACTTCTTTTTTGAAGAATGCTACGAGGTTTTCGCCCATGTGTTTAGCGTCTTCGTCGATTTCGCCGAGCGGACGAACTTTATCGGTGATGTCGCAAGGAACAACAGCAACGATTTTGTCGAGCTCGCAAGGAATGTACGGAGTACCAATGCGGTCTTCCGGTCTTTCGATAGGAATAGGTTTACGGTACGGAGGATCAAGAGGTACATAGGAGTCATGCATACCTTCCAAACCTGCCGGTTGGCTGGTGTTAACTTCTACGATAACTTTTTTAGCGCCTGCTACATAAGAGGAGCTGTTGCCCATGGAAGTGGTCGGGATAAGGCCTACTTTGCCGTCGCCGAGGTCGTTGATTTTGCATACTTCAACGATTGCTACGTCTACGCCTTTGCGGTTAGCCATGAAGCCATAGCGAACCATCTGTGCCATGTGGCTGAGGTGAATGTCAGCATATTTTACTTTACCTTCGTTGATAGCTTTGCGGAGGGTGCCGTTGGTCTGATAAGGCAGGCGGCGGTCCATAATGCCAGCTTCTACCATTGCCTGGTCAATTTCAGGGCCTACAGAAGCGCCGGTCCAAACGTTAACTTTGAAATCGGTGCCTTTGTATCTTTCAGACAGGGCAAGAGGTACAGCTTTCGGATAGCCAGACGGAGTAAAGCCGCTGACACCCAAGTTGTCACCATTGTGAATAAAGTCGGTTGCGGCTTCTGCGCTCATTACTTTGCCAGCAACCGCATCGCAAATACGATCTTTAATATCGATCATGTTCCTTCCTCCTTGAAATTAAATATATATGGTTTCTGCCTTTCGGCACTTAACTTATCCGGCGAAAAATACTCTGCAAACGCCAGGCGTTTGTCTATACCGTCCGCCAAATAAGGCAAACCCATAACATAAAAAAGGAGCACTTTAGTGTTATCCCGAAATTTAATAATTAAACTCAATAACGCCAAGTGCCAGCTCACGCATTTTCCGGAGCGGGCACGCCCGGACTGCAAGCCGCCGGCGTAAGGCTTCCGTAAGGGTTCCGCTCCCCTGTTGTCTGCCAACGCCTGAACATACCTTCTTTTGGTTTCTTTATATACTTCGACACCACCTGCAAAATTCCTTCTGCCGAAGTTCTATTTGTGATATTTTTTTGAAATTTTTTATGAAATTGCCGTTAAATATTCAGATTTTCGTCTAACGTTATTATAGCACATAACTTGTCAGGATATTTTCTGAATTTTTAACAAGCTCAGGCCCTTTTCTGACCCTTACAATATAATAGCAGTAAAATTGTAACATGGCAAGCCTTTTGTTTACATTTTTTAAAGAAATACCCTTCGGACTCAAAAGTCCGAAGGGTATTTTATAGCATTTTATTAGTATATTTAACGTATTTGCCGGTGATAGTGCGTGTGCAGGAGATTGTGTGCTTTTTCTCCAAGCGGTTTGCCCAGCCAAGTATCATAAAGTTCAATTATTTCAGGATTTTCGTGCGATTTTCGTAACTCATTGGCTCTGTCACAATCAAAGAGTCCCTTTCTGCGCAGTTTCCTGATTTCGGCATTAACCGGAACAGGCTGCCCGCCGCCGCCGATACATCCGCCAGGGCATGCCATTACTTCAATGAACTGATAATCGGCAGTGCCATTTTTAACTTTTTCCAGCATTTCCATTGCCGATTTAAGAGTATGTACAACGGCAATTTTTATTTTTTTGCCGGCAATTTCAAGTTCTGCCTCGCGGGTATGTTCCATGCCGCGCACTTCTTCATAATCCACATGCGGCAGGTTTTCTCCGGCAAGCACATCGGCAACTGTTCTCAGCGCCGCTTCCATAACGCCGCCGGTTGTGCCGAAAATTACTCCCGCGCCGCTGCCCGTGCCAAGCGGAGAATCAAAGTTTTCTTCCGGCAGGTTTTTAAAATCAATGCCTGCTTCGCGTATCATGCGCCCAAGCTCGCGCGTTGTAATTACTATATCAACATCGCGGTAACCGGAATCGCACATTTCCGGCCTTGCGGCTTCCGCCTTTTTTGCCGTGCACGGCATAACCGATACGCTGACTATTTTGGCAGGGTCAATGCCAGCTTTTTCCGGATAATAGGTTTTAGCGATTGCGCCGAACATCTGCTGGGGCGATTTGGCCGTAGAAAGATGGTCCAAAAGTTCAGGATATTTCAGTTCAATCATATTAACCCAGCCCGGGCTGCACGAAGTAATCATTGGCAGCACCCCGCCGTTTTGCAGGCGGTCTAAAAATTCATAGCCTTCTTCCATAATGGTAAGGTCGGCAGAAAAATCAGTATCGAAAACTTTATCAAAGCCCAGATGGCGCAGTGCTGCAACCATTTTGCCGGTTACAATGCTGCCGGGTTCCATGCCCAGTTCTTCGCCAATGGCAACGCGCACGGAAGGAGCAGTCTGCACAATAACGATTTTATCGGGGTCGTTAATGGCGTCCCAAACTTTCTCGGTGTCATCGCGCTCAACAATGGCGCCGGTCGGGCAAACGCTGGCACACTGGCCGCAGTAGCTGCACGCCACATTGCCGAGGTCCTGTTCAAACGCAGTTGAAACGATTGTATCAAACCCGCGGTTGGCAAAGCTGTAAACATTCATGCCCTGCACATCGCGGCAAACGCGTATGCAGCGCCCGCAGAGAATGCATTTTTCCTGGTCGCGTACAAGGCAGGGGTTGCTGCCGTCAATGGTGTGGGCTTTGCGTGCGCCGCCTTCAAAGCGGATTTTGCGCAGGCCAAGGTCTGCGGCAATTTTTTGCAGTTCGCAGTCCCCGCTTTTCTGGCAGGACAGGCAGTCTTTGGGGTGGTTCGCCAAAAGCAGTTCAACAACCATTTTACGCGCTGCCCTTACTTTAGGCGTGTTGGTTTTAACTACCATGCCTTCCGCTACCGGATATACGCAGGATGCAACAAGGCTTCTTGCCCCGCTTGCTTCCACCACGCACAGGCGGCAGGCGCCTTCCGGCGCAAGCTCCGGATGATAGCACAGGGTTGGTATATAAATTCCGGCACTGCGTGCCGCTTCCAAAATCGTTGCATTTTTAGGGGCCTGTACAGTTTGCCCATTGATTGTTAAGGTAACCATTTCCATTGTTCCGCCCCCTTATCCCTTAACTATTGCCTTAAACGGGCAGGCTGCCATGCAGGCGCCGCATTTAATGCATTTAGTGGTATCAATAACGTGCTGGCTGCGCGGCTGGCCGCTAATGGCCTGAACCGGGCACTGGCGTGCGCAAAGTCCGCAGCCCTTGCATTTATCCGTAATCTGATAGTTGGCAAGTTTTTCGCATACTCCTGCCGGGCAGCGTTTTTCTTTAATATGCGCTTCGTATTCATCGCGGAAATATTTAAGCGTACTGAGTACGGGGTTAGGCGCTGTCTGCCCAAGGCCGCAGAGTGCAGTTTCTTTAATATTGCCGGCCAGTTCTTCCAAAAGTTCAATATCGCCTTCACGCCCCTGCCCTTCCGTAATGCGGGTTAAAATTTCCAGCATACGTTTGGTTCCTTCGCGGCAGGGTGTGCATTTGCCGCAGGATTCGGACTGCGTAAAGTTAAGGAAGAATTTGGCAACGTCAACCATGCAGGTATCTTCGTCCATAACTACAAGGCCTCCGCTGCCCATCATTGCGCCGACGGAAATCAGCGAATCGTAATCAACGGAAAGGTCGAGCATAGATTCCGGCAGGCAGCCGCCGGACGGGCCGCCAATCTGCACGGCTTTGAATTTTTTGCCGTTGGTAATGCCGCCGCCGATATCGAAAATAATCTCGCGCATGGTAATGCCCATAGGCACTTCGGCAAGGCCTGTGTTGTTGATTTTGCCGGTAAGGGCAAATACTTTGGTGCCTTTGGATTTTTCCGTGCCGAAACCGCAGTACCAGTCTGCACCGTTGGTAATAATGGAAGCTACGTTTGCGAATGTTTCTACGTTGTTAATATTGGTGGGTTTGCCCCACAGTCCCGATACTGCCGGGAACGGCGGGCGCGGGCGCGGCATGCCGCGGCGTCCTTCGATAGATGCCATAAGCGCGGTTTCTTCGCCGCATACAAAGGCACCGGCGCCTTCTTTTATATGAATTTTAAAACTGAATTTGCTGCCGAAAATACTCTTGCCCAAAAGACCCATTTGTTCGGCCTGGTCAATAGCTATGCGCAGGCGCTTGATAGCCAGCGGATATTCCGCACGCACATAAATATAGCCTTCGTCGGCACCGATGGCATAACCGCAGATTGCCATGCCTTCAAGCACTTTATGCGGGTCGCCTTCAAGCACACTGCGGTCCATAAAAGCACCGGGGTCGCCCTCGTCGGCGTTGCAGATAACATATTTTTTATCGTTTACGGAATTTGCGGCAAACTGCCATTTCATACCAGTGGGGAAACCGCCGCCGCCGCGTCCGCGCAGGCCGGATTTTTTAACTTCGTCAATAACCTCCTGCGGAGTCATGGTGGTAACGGCTTTGGCAAGCGCCTCATAGCCGCCTACCGCAATATATTCTTCTATCTGTTCCGGGTTAATGGCGCCGCAGTGTTCAAGCACCAGGCGTTTTTGCTTTTTATAAAAATTAATTTCCGAATAGGAAGGAATCTGTTCATGCGTAAGCGGTTCATGGTATAAAAGGCGTTCAACAATGCGCCCTTTAAACAGATGGCTTTCTACAATTTCTTCCACATCTTCCGGTTTTACGCGGCAGTAAAAAGTACCTTCCGGGTAAATAATTACCAGCGGGCCATGCTCGCAAAAGCCGTGGCAGCCGGTTTCTACAATCATAACCTCGTCGCTCAGCCCTTTTTGTTCAAGCTGTTTGGCAAACTCCAGCTGCACTTCTTTGCTGCCCGCAGATTTACAGCCGGTACCGCCGCAGACAAGGACATGTGCTCTTATATGCTGCATAAAAAACCCTCCCCGATTTTATTCCTGTTCTATCTTGCCTACAACAAGCTCCTGCACTACTCTGCCGTTAACTACATGTTCGGCAATAATTTTTTTAACATCTGCCGGTTTTACTTTGCCGTAGGTAATGCGCGGTTCTCCGGGCCGCACAACATCCACCAGCACTTCTTTTTCACACATGCCGATGCAGCCAGTCTGCTGCACCTGCACATCTGTCAGATGGCGTACAGCCAGTTCGTCAAGCACGGCTTTCATTACTTCGCGCGCACCGGCAGCAATGCCGCAGGTGCCCATGCCGATAATAATTTTGGTAGTGCTGTTCTGACGGACTTTAATATCGTTTTTCAGCTTTTCCCTTAAAGCCTTCAAATCCTCCAAAGTTTTCATTTTATTCCTCCTGCCCGGCATGCAGCGCGCCAAGCTGCTGCCTCAGATATTCTTCAGTCCAGCGGTAAATTTCCGGATGCGCAAAATCGGTGTCTTGCCCCAAAACATCACGCACTTGCCGTGTGTCAAAGCAAAAAGCGCCGTTTGCCGCTTTATAGTTAAAAACAAGGTTAAGCTCAGGCGCGCCTGCCAGCAAAACGGCAATGCTGCCTGCAATATCGCCCAAGGGCGGACGGTCAATGTTATCTGCCTTAAAAGCGGCTTTAACAACTGTGCCCTCTCCCGGCTGCGATTTAATATCAAAATAGCCGCCGCACTGGCTTGTTACCATATCCATAAAAGGTATGCCCATGCCTACTTTGCGCGTAAGGCGTGTGGTAACAAACGGGTCGCGCACTTTTTTAACCATTTCTTCCGTCATGCCGCGCCCGTCGTCACTGATGGAAAAAGTAAAATATCCGTTTTCGTTTTCATCAATGTCAATTTGCAGATTACGGGCACCGGCCTCAACCGAGTTTTGCGCCAAATCAAGTATATGCAGTGAAAGTTCTCTCATAATTACTGGTATTTTGCCAAAATAGCCTTTAATTTATCCGGCGTCAGCCTGCCGTGGGTATCTTCGTTAACCTGCATAACAGGTGCCAGGCCGCATGCGCCGATGCAGGCAACCGTTTCCAGCGTAAAGCGCAGGTCGTCAGTTGTATGCCCTGCTTTAATGTCAAGTTCTTTTTCCAGCGCCTGCAGAATAGTTTTGCCGCCGCGTACGTGGCAGGCAGTGCCCTGGCATACGCGGATAATATTGCGCCCGCGCGGATTAAGATGGAACTGCGAATAAAAAGTTACAACGCCGTAAATCTGCGCAATTGGTGTGCCGGTTTGTGCGGCAACATATTCCAGCGCGTCTTTAGGCAGATAATTATACAAGGATTGTACTTCCTGTAAAATCGGAATCAGTGCGCCCTTAACGCCTTCATATTTGGCAAGGATTGCGTCAATGCGGGTCTTTTCCGGATTTTCGCCGCCGCAGCAGCTGCATGTTCTCTCCACAAAGCTCATAGTACATTCTCTCCTTACTGTTAAATTTAAATGTACATATATTACTATAACAAAACACCGGCTTATATGCAACACTAATTAACATGTATACTTTAATTAGTATACACTATATCATTTTTAATAATCACGGTTCTCCAAAAAACAGCCCGGCTGCCAGCTGCGTCCGTCCTCTGACGCAAGCGCCAGTTTCAGCTCCGCCACCGTTAAACTTTTAACCGTAATTAAATTTTTAGGGCCGTTAATAAAGCTGTCCATCATGTGCGCGTCGCTGTCGGTAACATAGTTTAAGCCGCCGAGCGCCAGTTTCAGCTTCTGTTCTTTTAATTCCCTAATGCCGGCAGGGCTTATTTCAGCCGCTGCCAGCCCCATATCAGAAGGCAGAAAGCCCAGCTGCATCAAAAGGCTGTACGAGGGCCTGTCAACATGCGCAGCTATTGCCATGCCGCCCATGGCGTTTACTTTTTGTATAACTTCCGCAGCCGGCAGTTTTAATGGCCCAAGCAGCATGCGTTCTTCTTCGGCTATAAAGTTGTCGTCATCATCAACAATAAACTGTGCGCCAAAACGCTCTGCATTGTTTTTAAGCCCGCTCATATTGGCATCAACTATTTTCTGCCACGCGGCCAGCTGCTCCAGCGTATCAAACAGCACAACTATGTGCGCTTCTTCGCGGCATTCAACTTCCATGCCCGGAAAAACCTTAACGCCGTAGTTTTTGGCTGCTTCAACCGCCGCCGCGGCATTGGCGGAAGCGTTATGGTCCGTAATGGCAACCGCGTCTACGCCGTACTGAGCCGCCCGCATAACAATATGGTGCGGCGTCATTTCTATTTCCGCACAGGGCGAAAGCAGGGTATGGATATGGAAATCAGCCAGTAAGGTTTTCATTTTCCGTTGGTAACGCCAAGGGCATAAAGCTGCCCGGCTACAACATAAGCAGGCAAATCAGTAACGGCAATATTTATATTGTTGGCATCGGCTTTTTTCAGCGTTTCTTCTTCAACCGGGGCGCCGCCTGCCACAACCACTGCCGCAAGACCTATTAAAGAGGCCACTGCAGCCACATTCTGATGCCCCTGCATTGTTACCCATACCATGCCGGGTTCGGCCTGCCCCATAACATTGCTTAAAAGGTCAGAAGCATAGCCGCCCGTAACCTCGGCCTGCATGTCGCCGGTATGCGTTAAAAGCTGCAAATTCAAGCTGTTAATTACTTCCTTTATCTGCATTGTTTTCTTCTCCGTTATCATTAAAATCGTTATTGTCAATAGGTATCTGCCGTGCAAGTTCCAGCATGCCGTGCGCAAGTTTTTTAACGCTGGCACGCAGTTTAAAAATGCAGTCTATTTCCGTCGCCTTACCCTGAACAATATCTTCCGCAAGGCACTGGCAGTTTGGCGCGCCGCAGGCACCGCAGTCCAGCCCCGGCAGGGAATTAAGCACTTCTTCCATTTGTTCAAACTTCTTCATGGCTTCCAAAATATCATCGTCAAGCTGCATCATCGGGCGCGGCACCAGTTTTTTTACATAAGCGCCGGATTTTGGGAAGCCCTCGCAGACCATGCTCTGCTTCATTGCCTCCACCCTGTCTGCCGGTTCGTGTTCACGCATCCGCGCAAGGCGCAGCTTAAGATTCTTTTCCGCCACAAATTTATTTTCAGCCGTCAGCGGCCCGCCGATACAACCGCCGCTGCACGCGCTGCATTCCACATAATCAACGTCCGGCATTTTATTCATGGAAATCTGCTCCAGCACGTCGTACACGTTTTCTATGCCATGCACAGCCAGCCCTTTTTCCACGCCTACGGCCGCAAGTTCGCCGCCGTAACAGCCCCAGCCCATGCCGTAGGAAGAAGCTGCGGTTATTTTTTTGCTTTCTTTAACGCTGCCGATAGAACGCATCAGCCTGCCGTAAATTTCCGAAATGGCAATGCTGCCGCTGAGCTGCGTATGCACTACGTCTACCGACTGGCGGATATTGGCGTCTTTCGAAGGGCAGGGAGCCAGAAACCATACGCCAATCTGCGATTCTTCAAGCCCCAGCCGTTCCATGGCCTCTTTTTTTACATAAATTGCGGCAGCCTCCACAGGCGGAAGCACCGGCACCACCTGTTTGATAAGTTCCGGGAACTTAACCTGAATAAGGCGCAGTACTGCCGGACAGGTACACGAAATTAAAGGCTTGCGCCCGCCATTGTAGTTTTTAATGTAGTCTGCAATTTCCAGGGAAATATATTCCGATGCCACAGCCACGTCAAAAATTTCATCAAAGCCAAGGTTGCTTAAGCCCCCACGTATTGTTTCCTCCGAAATATCGGCCGGAAACTGCGCATACAGCGAAGGAGGAGGCAAAACGATATTATATTGGTATTTTTGTATTTCTTCCAGTTTGTCCGAATATGCTTCTACCGCGTGATACGCACAGCGGCGCATACATTCGCCGCAGTCTATGCAGCGCGCTGCTATAAGTTCGGCCTTGCCGTTGCGCACCCTGATAGCATCGGTAGGGCACGCCTTAACGCAGGTTACGCAGCCTTTGCATTTAGAAGGCACAAAGCGGACAGAATGAATATAGCCTTCTGCCAATGGGCTCACCTCTTTTACAAGTCTTCGCTGATATGCTTAAACTCCATTGTGATGGAGGTTCCTTCTCCTATTTTAGATTGTATGTCAAATTTATCACTGCATTTCATCATGTTGGGCAGACCCATACCGGCGCCAAACCCCATCTGGCGGATATAATCCGTCGCCGTCGACCAGCCTTCCTGCATGGCAAGCTTAATATCCGGTATGCCGGGGCCGTGGTCGGTAATGTTTATTACTGTATGGTCCTGAAAAATTTCCGCAGCAACCTTACCGCCGCCGGCGTGAATAAGTACGTTCATTTCCGCCTCATAAGTGCCAATGGCTATGCGGCGCACAATATCTGCCGGTATGCCTATTTTTTGCAGCATGCGCTTAATGCCGCTCGAGGCTTCCCCGGCACGGTCAAAATCGCCGCCTGCCACATCATAGCTTATTTTTACAGATTTAGCCTCCGTCATAACCCGCAGCCCCCTTTTTCCTGCGAACATCCGCGCAGCCCGGCCACATATAACAGCCCACAGGCTTCGAACAGAGTGCAGTTTGTTGAAAGCACCGGCATCTGCGCTTCGCGCGCAAAGTCCAGAAAATCAGGCCCGGGCAGTTTGCCGCGTACTATAATAATGCCGCACAAATCGGTAATGCCCGCCGTACGGATAACCTGCATATTTGTAAGGCCTGTACACAAAAGGGTATTGCATTTGGTAAAAGCCAGCACATCACTCATAAGGTCGCTGCCGCAGCAGGTTTCAACGGGGCGTTCCATCAATTCTTCTCCCACAAGGATTTTTGCTTTTAAAACCCTCTGTACATCCTTTAAATTCATTTTTCCCTCCATAAAAATTAAAAATTTTCTGATTTTATTGTAGCGTGTCTGTCCTGGTATGTAAAGCAATTTTCTGCCGCCCGCTGCGGCACAGCCTGTTTAAAAGGCTGCACTGCATCATTACCATCGACACGCACCAGAACAAAAGTCCCATATCCATATTAAAGTATACATGGTCGGTAAGGCCTCCTGCCAAAATGCCAACCAATGCCGCCATATACCCCTGCCCTACGGCGCGCAGCCACGGGCGCACGCCTTTTGCTGCCAGCTTAAAGGCATGCCAGGCAAAAACAGCAAGCACCAGCACAAAAACAATCAGCCCGTGCCAGCCAAGTTCTGCCAGAATATTAAGCATCAGGTTATGGCAGTGGTACATAATTACATTGGGGTTGTTCAAATAAAAATCGTATTCCGGGTAAATATACTGAAACCCGTACCAGCCAACGCCGTATGGGTGTTCTTCTATGATAAAAAGCGTGCTTTTAAGATAGGCAAAGCGCAGCGCCACGGAGGTATCCTGCGTACCGAAAATAGACATCAGCCGGTGCCATACCGCTCCGTGCATAAAATATACGCCGCCTGCCGCACAAACTGCCAGCGGAATAAGCCATTTACGCCAGAAAAACAAAAAGTAAAAAATCATGGCGCAGGCGCAGGCCACCCAGTTGCCGCGCGAAAAAGTATAAATAAGGCTTATGCCAAGCACTGCTGCCAGCACCATTAAAAAGCCGCGTATTTTACCCGTTGTTATTTTTATAAACGGCACGGCTATGCTTAACAGCAACACCAGATAACCGGCAAAAATGTTGGGGTTAATTAAAGTGCCGACAACGCGTGTTTTAAGTTCCGGAAACTGCGAAGGGTCCACCCACGGGTCGGTAGGCACAACGCCGGTAAAATGCTGGTAAATGCCAAGCAGCCCGTTAGCAAAGCCTGCCAGCAAAAGCACGGCCAAAAGCAGCAAAGGGCGCGGCCATTCGCGGGGCTTCTGCCAGTCAAAATCAAGTTTGCCGTCGCCGCCATAGCGCAGCACAAGCCATACCAAAAGCACGTACTGCCCCACAACGTAGCCAAAATTATAGGCCGAAACGGCACTGTCAGCCGAAAAGCGCAGCGAATACCAGGTAATTGCCAAAAGCAGGTATAAAAGCCCCTGCTGCACGCGCGGCAGCACAGGCACGCGCTTTAATTTGCGGTACTTAACAGCCACCGCCATCCCCGCAAAAAAAGTTACCGCCACCATCAGCAGCGTAAACACCTGGTTTACCGGTATTACTGCCGCCGTAAAAAGCAGCAGCAAAAATACATATTTTTCTGCACTGTGGTATTTGGCAACGCCGCCCATTAATTGCACCTTGCCTTTTCTTCCATTAATCTTGTTTTAAACGTGCCTACCAAATATAACGAACCGCAAATAACTACAACTCCTTCGCTGCCGGCTTCGTTAACCGCTTCAAGGTATGCCTCATAAACATCACTGCGCGGTGCGGCGTTAGCGCCGATAATATTTGCCAGCTCCTGCGGCTTTGCAGCGCGTTCGCCGCCGTCCGCCGGTACGGTATAAACCAAATCCATCGGGCGCACAATGGTGTGCAGAACATGCTGCATATCCTTATCGCCCATCATGCCGATAACAAAAATACGTTTCTGATCCGGGTAAAATTTATCAAGCGCCTTGCGCAGAGCCTCCGCGCCGTTGGGATTATGCGCGCCGTCTAAAATAACATCCGGCTTTTCGCCAATGCGCTCCAGCCTTCCGGGCCAGAAGGTATTGGCAACGCCGATATGCAGCGCAAGTTCGTTAATGCGGTCATCCTGCTTGGAAACAAGTTTGGCCGCCACTATTGCCACAGAAGCATTGGCAATCTGATGTTCACCGGCGAGTTTAATAGTATAGTCGCTGCTGTAAACATCGCCTGCATGCAGGGTAAAAGTCTGCCCATCCATCGTGCTTTCTTTTTCTTCGCCCCAAAAAGCGCGCCCGTAAATATACACCGGCGCCTGCTTAAACATGCTTACGGCGCGGATAGGCCCAATGGCGTCGTCGCCCACAGCTGCCGTAACAACCGGCACTTTTTCTTTTATAATGCCTGCCTTCTGCATGGCAATGCGCTCTATGGTAGTGCCAAGCTTGTCGCAGTGGTCAAGCGCCACATTGGTAATAACGCTTACCACCGGCGTAATTACGTTAGTGCTGTCCCACAGGCCGCCAAGCCCTACTTCTATAACGGCATAATCAACTTTTTCCAAAGCAAAATGCAAAAAAGCCGCCGCCGTTAAAACTTCAAACTGAGTGGGCTGTTCGCACACACCTTTGGCAACAATGCTGTCTGCCGCCTGCTTAACGGCGCTTATAACCAGTGCAAAAGCCTCATCCGTAATATCGTTATTGTTAATGCTGATACGTTCATTGTATTTTACAAGATGCGGCGAAATAAACTTGCCGGTTTTTAAATTACCTGCCAAAAGAATATTGGCAATCATGCTGCTTACGGAACCTTTGCCGTTGGTTCCCGTTACATGCACGCTTTTAAATTTATCCTGCGGATTGTCAAGTTCTTTTAAAAGCGCCTCAATGCGCTCCATGCCAAGTTTAATGCCAAATTTTCCAAGGCTGTCCAAATAAACCAAACTTTCATTATAATTCATTGCTGTTCTCCCGGTTATATTAATATATGCAAAACGGCACGGCCAAAACTGCCGTGCCGTTTCAACCCTTTATTTAATTTTACTTTAATTCTGCCAAATATGCCATACGTTTTTTCACGGCTTCAATTTTACCGCTTAATTCTTCATATTTAGCGCGCTCTTTGGCAATAACGTCTTCCGGCGCTTTAGCCAAAAATCCTGCATTGTTCAGTTTACCGCCCGCGCGCTGCAAATCTTTTTCCATTGCAGCAAGTTCTTTGCTCAGGCGCTGGGTTTCTTTTTCAACATCAATCAAACCGGCTAAAGGCAGGTATACTTCAATGCCGGTTACAACAGCTGCCATGGCGTTTTCCGGTTTTTCGCCGTTAAGCGGGCGCAGCTCAAGGTTATCAATGCCGCCCAGCAGTTTAATGTAGCTGTCGTTATGGGCAACAACCTCGCGCAAATCTTCGCTTACAAGCATAATTGCCGGAATTTTTTTGCCCGGGTTGGCATTAACTTCGGCGCGCATATTGCGGATGGCCTTAATGCTGTCCATAATAGCGTTCATGCCGCGTTCTGCTTCGGGGTCAACCAGGCTTTCGTCAGCCACTGGCCATTTGGAAATCATAATGCTTTCCGCTTCGTGCGGCAGGCACTGGTAAATTTCCTCGGTAATAAACGGCATGTACGGATGCAAAAGCTTCATGGCAGATACCAGCACGGTTGCCAGCACATGCTGCGCGGTTGCGCGTTCAGCCGCAGCTTCTTTATTGTAAAGGCGCGGTTTGGCAATTTCAATGTACCAGTCGCAAACTTCGCTCCAGATAAAATCGTAAATGGCGCGTCCTGCTTCGCCAAGCTCAAAGCGTTCCAACAGGCCGGTAACGTCTTTAACGGTATCCTGCAAACGCGAAAGAATCCATTTATCAGCCAGCGTATAAGGCGCAAGTTCTGCGTCCTTGTCGTAGCCTTCCATATTCATCAGCGCAAAGCGCGACGCGTTCCAAATCTTGTTGGCAAAGTTGCGGGTGCCTTCCACGCGTTCCCAGTAAAAACGCATGTCGTTGCCCGGAGTGTTGCCGGTAATAAGCATAAAACGCAAGGTATCGGCGCCGTATTTTTCAATAACCTCCAGCGGGTCGATGCCGTTGCCGAGCGATTTACTCATCTTGCGTCCCTGGCTGTCGCGCACAAGGCCGTGGATGAATACTTTTTCAAACGGAATTTCCTTCATAAATTCCATGCCCATAATCAGCATGCGCGCAACCCAGAAGAAAATAATATCGTAACCGGTTACAAGCACGCTGGTAGGATAGAACTGTTTAAGCAGTTCGGTGTTGTCCGGCCAGCCCATGGTAGAGAACGGCCACAGGGCGGAGCTGAACCAGGTGTCCAGTGCGTCCTCGTCCTGATGGATATGCGTGCTGCCGCATTTCGGGCATTTTTCAAGGTCGGTGCGGCTGGCGCTCATTTCGCCGCAGTCATCGCAGTACCAAACAGGAATGCGGTGGCCCCACCAAATCTGGCGGCTGATGCACCAGTCGTGAATATTTTCCATCCAACCGGTGTAGTTTTTGGTAAAGCGTTCCGGCACAAACTGGGTGCGTCCGTCGGTAACGCAGTCCACAGCGGCTTTTACAAGCGGCTGCATTTTTACAAACCACTGCGTGGAAACAAGCGGCTCTACAATATTATGGCAGCGCTGGCAATGGCCAACTGCGTGGCTGTGTTCTTCTATTTTAACAAGGTAGCCTTCTTCTTTTAAACGCGCAACAATCTGTTTGCGGCATTCGTAGCGTTCCAAACCGGCAAACGGCCCTGCTTCTTCCGTCATAACGCCGTCTTTGCCGATAACAACAATCTCCGGCAGGTTATGGCGCAGGCCCATTTCATAGTCGTTGGGGTCATGCGAAGGAGTAATTTTTACAGCGCCGGTACCGAATTTGGTATCAACATAGCTGTCGGCAATTACCGGAATTTCGCGGTTCAAAATAGGCAGGCGCAAAGTTTTGCCGATAAGTTTTGCATAGCGTTCATCTTCCGGGTTAACGGCAACCGCGGTATCGCCGGGAATGGTTTCCGGGCGGGTGGTGGCAATGGTTAAATAGGTATCTTCTTCGCCAACAACCGGGTAGCGTACATACCACAAATGGCCCGGAGTATCTTCGTGTTCAACTTCAATATCGCTTAAAGCGGTATGGCAGTTAACGCACCAGTTGGTAATGCGCGTGCCTTTATAAATAAGCCCTTTCTCAAACAGGCTTACAAAAGTTTCGCGTACGGCGCGGCTGCACCCTTCGTCCATGGTAAAGCGCTTGCGCTCCCAGTCGCACGAAATGCCCAGGCATTTTAACTGGTTAATAATACGGTCGCCGTATTCTTCCTTCCAAGCCCAAACACGTTTTACAAATTCTTCGCGGCCAAGGTCAAAGCGGGTTTTGCCTTCTTCTTTTTTCAGCACTTCTTCTACCTTAATCTGGGTGGCAAGGCCGGCATGGTCATAACCGGGCATCCACAAGGTGTTGTCGCCCATCATGCGGTGCCAGCGGATTAAAATATCCTGCAAAGTGTTGTCAAGCGCATGGCCCATGTGCAGCTTGCCGGTAATGTTCGGAGGCGGAATTACAATGCTGAACGGCTTTTTGCCCGGTTCCGGCTCTGCATGGAAATATCTGTTCTTTTCCCAAAATTCATACCATTTCTTTTCAACAGAAGCGGGGTCATAAACTTTGGGGATGTTGTGTTCTTCTGTCATGTTTATTCCTCCAGTCATAAATTTGCAAAAGTAATAAAAAACGTCCTGTTTATTACAAACAGGACGACAAAATCGCGGTACCACCCATCTTCCCGGCCAAAGCCGGACACCTTGAAACGCTTAACGCACGCTTACGGGCAAGCTTACTTTCAGTTCAGCCTGCCAACTCCCGGACTACTTCAAAGCCATTGCTTTAGGCACGTTGCAGCCGTGCGCGCCCTCTCTGCAAAAGCCTGTGCTTTTACTACTTCCGTTCATAGTTATTAACAGTATTTTGATAGTTAATATCTTATCAATTTCAAGGCGCGCTGTCAAGCGCAGAACAGGTTTATAAAGTTATTTTGTTTTACCGGCAGGTTCGTGGCAATGGCAGCAGCCGCTTTCGCAGCCGGAACAGCCACCGCTTGAGCAGCCTATACATTCGCCGCGGCGGAATTTTTTCCAGCAATAGCGCGCCGCCATAACAATTGCAGCAAGTAAAACAGCACTGATAATCCATGTAGCCACAGCTGTTTGCTCCTTTCTTAAAAAGACGCCATAAACTGCGCAGGAACAAAGCCCGCGCAGTTTACATTTTAACATTATTATATCACAAAGGTTTTAATTAAGCATTTACCGAACGCAGTGATTCTTTTGCTTTCGGCGCCGGGCGGAACATCATGTACAGCATGATGAGTGCAACTACGCAGGCGGCAGCAGTCATGCCCGTAAAGGCTTCGCCCATGATAAGTACAAGCCCGAACTGGTAAATCATAAAGGTCATGGCATAAGCAAATACATTCTGGAAGATGATGGCAAACCACAGCCATTTTCGGCTGCCGAGTTCTTTGTTCATGGTGGTAATTGCTGCCAGGCACGGGCTGTCAAGCAGATTGAACACCAGGAAGCTGAACGCCGCCATCGGGTTTTGGAACATGCCCATGGTTGCTGCCCACAGGCTTGCATCGTCTTCGGCAAGTTCGCCAACGCCAATCAATACGCCAATGGTGCTGACAATTGCTTCCTTAGCAACGAAGCCGGATATAGAAGCAGCAACAGCCTGCCATTCGCCAAAGCCCAGCGGTGCAAAAATCCAGGCGATTGCGCCGCCCATGGAAGCGATAAAGCTGTCTTCAGGTTCTACCATGCCGTAACCTTCAGCGCCGATGCCGTAGGTAGAAAGATACCACATTACCACACAAACAAGGAACAGAACGGTTGCAACCTTTTTAATGAAAGCAAAGCAGCGTTCCCAGGTATGCAGCAATACATTTTTAGCAGCCGGAATATGGTACTGCGGCAGTTCCATAACAAACGGTGCAGGGTCGCCTGCAAACATTTCAGTTTTCTTTAAAATAAGGCAGGAGAATACAACGGAGATAATGCCGATAAAGTACATAATCGGTGCCATGTACCAGTCGCCGCCCATAATAGCACCGGCAATCAAAGCAATAACCGGCAGCTTGGCGCCGCAGGGAATGAAGGTTGTCGTCATAATCGTCATACGGCGGTCGGTTTCAGTTTCGATAGTACGGGTTGCCAGAATACCGGGCACGCCGCAGCCGGAGGAAATAAGGAACGGAATAAAGCTTTTGCCGGACAGGCCGAATTTGTGGAAAATACGGTCCATAATAAACGCGATACGCGCCATATAACCGCAGTCCTCAAGCAGCGCCAGCAGGAAGAACATAATTGCCATCTGCGGCACAAAGCCAATCGGCGCGCCAAGGCCGCCGATAATGCCGTCAACCACCAGTGATACCTGCCATTCGGCAGCACCGGCATTTTCCATAGCTTCCTGTACGGAAGGCATAATCATTTCGCCGAACAGCACGTCATTGGTCCAGTCGGTAACATCCGTGCCGATTGTAGTAACGGCAATATAATAAACAAAGAACATTACGGCTGCAAAAATAGGCAGAGCCAAAATGCGGTTCGTAACAATCTGGTCAATCTTATCGGAAGTAGTCATGCCTACTTTAACTTTTTTAACGCAATCGGCCATTAAGCCGGTAATGTAATCATAGCGGGCGTTGGTAATGATGCTTTCGCAGTCGTCATCAAGCTTTTCTTCAACGCCGGCAATAATTTTTTCAAGCTGCTTTTGAATAACATCCGGCAGATTATATTTAGCCCATACTTCGCGGTCGCGCTCAAACAATTTAACAAGCGTCCATCTTGCACCGGTTTCCGGCAGGGAACTGCCCATAATGTATTTAATTTCTTCCAGCGCTTTTTCCACATCAGCGTTAAAATGCAAGGGTTTGCACTCAACATTTTTGGCTTTGGCCATTTCAACGGCTTTGGCAGCAGCTTCTTTCAGCCCCAGCCCGCTTAAAGCAGAAGTTTCAACAACCGGGCAGCCAAGTTTTTTACCAAGCGCTTCCGTATCAATTTTATCGCCGTTTTTACGGACAATATCAATCATATTCAGCGCAATAACAACAGGTACGCCCATTTCAAGCAGCTGAGTTGTTAAATACAGGTTGCGTTCAATGTTGGAACCGTCTACCAGGTTTAAAATAACATCAGGATGTTCATTAATAATATAATTACGGGAAACAACTTCCTCCAACGTATACGGAGAAAGCGAATAAATCCCCGGCAGGTCGGTAACAATTACATCGCTGTAACCTTTCAGCCTGCCTTCTTTTTTCTCAACAGTAACGCCCGGCCAGTTGCCAACATACTGGTTTGCGCCGGTTAAATTGTTAAACATGGTTGTTTTGCCGCAGTTAGGGTTGCCAACCAATGCAATTTTTACAGCCACTTCAATCCCTCCTCAAATCATTCAACCACAATGTTTTCAGCTTCGCCTTTGCGCAGCGAAAGCTCGTAGCCCCTTACAGTTACTTCAATAGGGTCACCGAGCGGCGCAACCTTACGCACATAAATTTCTGTGCCCTTGGTAATGCCCATATCCATAATACGGCGTCTTACAGCGCCTTCTCCCCCAAGCCGGCTTACTTTAACAGTCTGTCCGCACTCAACATTTTTAAGCGTTTTCATGGCATACCTCCGTTAAATCATTATTTTTGAAGCAAGATCTTTGTTTAAAGCAACACGCGCGTCTTTAACATTGACGATTAAATTTCCGGCAAGTTTGGATACGACGGTAATAGCTGCCCCTTCTACAAACCCCATGCTTTCCAAAAAACGTACTGTTTCATTTCTTCCGCGTACGGCTTTAATGGTGTTTACCTCGCCGGTTGCGGCAAAAGTCAACGGCATAATTGGAACCATCCCCTTCTTCTGTATAGCCGGAGCTAACCTTATATTGCTTTTTAAGTTAGTTTGCTCTAACTTTCTTTGCAAATTGTAGTTTACTACCGCTAACAAGTTTTGTCAATAAGTTTTAGTAAACTTTTTTGTAAATAAACTTTTACAAAACATACTTGACAAAAAAACAAAGCCTTATTACAATTTAGTTAATCTTTTTGCACTGCAACTACAGTACAAGCTGATCAGGCCGTAAAACCGGCCGGGCCTTACGGCAGCAGATTATCCTACATCTGCGGGACAGGAGTAGTTCCGCAGATGTATTTTGTTTTAAGGAGAAATTTAAATGCAGCAAGACCAATCTTTAAATCAAACCCTTGCCCTCAGCACGGTAAAAAAAGGCATTGCCCTTAACGTGTTTCTGGCAGCCTCCAAATTTGCCGCAGGCATTTTGGGCCATTCGGCCGCCCTTGTTTCGGACGCAGTCGATTCGGCATCGGATATTTTCAGCAACCTTATTGTTATGGCCGGTATAAAAATATCTCACAAAGCCTCCGATATGGAACATCAGTACGGGCACGAACGCATGGAATGTGTTGCCTCCATCATCATGTCGGCGCTTCTGGCACTGGCAGGTGCGGGCATCGGCTTTGCCGGAATACAAAAAATACTGCACTTTTCCGCCGAAGGCGAACTGGCCGCGCCGGACGGCATAACGCTTGCCGTTGCAGCCCTTGCCATTATAAGCAAGGAAGGCATGTACTGGTACACCCGCAGCGCAGCCAAAAAAATAAACAGCGGCGCGCTTTTGGCAGACGCCCTGCACCACCGCAACGACGCCTTAACCTCCGTCGGCAGCCTTATCGGCATCAGCGGAGCCATGCTTGGCTACCCCATTTTTGACCCGCTGGCCGCTATTGCCATTTGCCTGATGATTATTAAAGGCGCATACGATGTTTTTACCGACGCTATCGACCGTATGGTAGACCGCAGCTGCGACGAAGAAACAGTTGAAAAAATGCAGGAGCTTATTGCCGCACAAAAAGGCGTAGACCATGTAGACAAACTGCAAACGCGCATTTTCGGCTCGCGCGTATATGTGGATGTAGAAATAAGCGCCGACGACCACTTAACCCTTGTTGAAGCACACGCCATTGCCGAAAACATTCACGAGCAGATAGAAAAACAGTTTCCGGAAGTTAAGCACTGCATGGTGCATATTAACCCCTGCAGCGAAACGCACCATAATTTTTAAACCGCTCATTAAGCAAAATAAAAAGCCTGTACGGCGTTCAGCACTGTACAGGCATAATATATAATTTGACTTTTTTACTGTGTTTGTTATAATAAATATAGAAATAACAAATGTGCTGCCAATAGACGGTTAGCCGCAAATTTATAACTTGGTTATTGATAACCGTCACAAATTGGGCTTGTGGCGGTTATCTGTTTTTCCGTGATATATCTTTTCCAAGGGAATAACCCAAAGAAAAAATCGTTACCGTATAGCCTATTACAGCTAACAGCGATAATATATCCACGCTATTCCCCTCCTCAATAGTATTTCCGTCAAGCGGATTCTATATTACCGGAGGGTCACAGTCCCTCCGCAGAGGGCTAACCGCCTACCGTTATGGCAGCACA
>ENA-ORNR01000294-ORNR01000294.1-human-gut-metagenome-genome-assembly--contig:-NODE-294-length-49201-cov-9.407826_pt1 | contig 49201 bp, 48 predicted proteins | sample MGYA00242114_ERZ509020 | MGnify/ENA primary metagenome ERZ509020 (study PRJEB26280, sample SAMEA2338758) | human gut metagenome | biome: human gut; feature: human-associated habitat; material: faeces...
AGCTGCAGCAACGGCTTTTCGAGCGCGATGCGGTTCAGCCGGAACAGAAAGGCCCGTTCGCCTGACGAGAGTTGTAGCAGCGACACCTTGTTCATCACGCCTTTGGTGAACGACGGGCGGGTCTCCGTGTCGAAGCCGATTACGTCGCATTCCGACAGGTACGCGCACGCGTCGGCGATCAGCTCGCTGCGGTCCACTACGACGATCTCGCCGGGGAAGGACCCCGTCGGGAGCAGGTTGACCGCTTCGCTGGTGATGCTGTCGGCGTACGTTTTTTCCATAGATGGCCCAAAGTTACCGATTAATCCGGAGTTTCCCATCCTCCCGCTCGATAATTTCGCCGTTGTCGAGCAGGGAGGTCACCGCGTCGAGAATGGTCGAGGCATCGCCTCCGAGGCTCGAGACCAGCGTCTTGACATCGGTCGGCCGGTTCTCGACGAGTTCCAGAATCCGCTGCCCGAGAACGTTCCTCCGCGAGCCGAGGCCGCTTTTGCGTCGCTCCCGGCATCGGTCGCAGATGCCGCAGGGAAAGGGTTCCTGCTCGCCGTCACGTAGCGGCGGATCGAGTCGTACCAGATGCCGAAGTCGGGCAGCTCGGCGGGGTTGTACGTCCCCGTGAGGAAGCCTACCTGATCGACCGAAGGTTCGTAAATCTGGTTGTTGTTCTTATCTTCGAAGGCATAGACCCGGTAGGGAATCGGCTTGAGGTTCTGGGCGATGAAAATACCGTTGGTTTCCGCACGGGCGATCACCGCAGGCTGGTATTTGAACATCGTCGAGTCGTATTCGGGAATATCCTCCACCGAATCGGCCGGAAAGAAATAAATGAAGCTCTTGGCTACGCTGTCGGCCGTGTAGCTGTCGGCCGTATATCCCGAAACGACCATCGAATCCACCTCCGGGCCGGTCGAGAAGACGTAACGCATCGAGTAGAGCGGATTGCCCTCGTTGTTGTCGCGCACGGCACTGCCGAAATTCAGCGCGTAGGTCGTGTTCTCCTTGAGCGTATCCTTGATCTGGATCAGGATGCCCCGGCCCCGGATCGAAAGCTGGGGTTTTTTCTTCATTTGGGGCGACGTGAAAAACTCTTTTTGCTGGTCCTTGAGCTGTACGAATTCGTCGAAAGTGACGTAAATCTTGCTGGCGGTGAAGTTGGTCGTGAAGTTGTCCGGCAACATCGACACGATCACCGGGGGAAGGGTGTCGATCGGGCCGCCTTCGAGGTTCATGACGGTCGCGCAGCGCCACAGGAACGCCGGGCAGAACATCGCAAGGACGCAGACCCGAAGCCAGACGATCGCTTTATGGTTTTGTCGTTTCATATCGTTTTTCTGTTATCGAAACAAGGATGAGCGGGCGCCGGAAACTGTCGGTTCGTCGGGAGTGTCCGGATTCGGATTATCGGGCACATCCGGGTTTTCCGGGGTATCCGGATTTTCAGGGGTATCCGGGTTGTCAGGCGTACCGGGATCGTCGGGATTCGGGTCTTCCGTTCCCGGATTGTCCGGGTTATCGGGTGTGTCGGGATTTTCAGGATCAGGATCCGGTTCCGGCTCGGGTTCCGTATAAAAGTCGTTGCACATGATCCATTTGCCCTTCAGGAAACGTTTGCCTTTTTCTTTCGGGTAAAAGGTTACGCTCACGTGCATCTGCGGAAGATTCTCCCCGATGGCCTGCTCGGTGAATCCGTAAAGCCGATTCGACTGGTCCACGGCCAGGATGAAAAACCGGGGGCCGTTGAGCTGCATCGCCAGCCAGTTTTCGTTGCCGTCGATCTCGTACGGCTCGCCCTGGGCGATCGGCTGCAGCTTCTCGCCGGTTCTCCGGGAGGTGATTATTCCGGCCACGGCGTCCTCGTAAGAGAGCACGCTCCATTCGGTTGTGTCCGCGTCGAAGGCATAGGTCAGCATATCTTCCCGGGGGATGGGGGTCTTGACGGTACCTTCCTGCGCCCAGGGCCGGAGCACGTAGAATGTTTCGTAACCGATCGACTTGAAACATCCCGTCCCCGCCAGGGCTGCGGCCACCGCGACGAAAGTCAGTATCTTGAACTTATGCTTTTTCATAGGTTTCATTCCGATTTTTCAGCTCTTCGAGCAGTTCTCCGACCGTTTTCCCCAACACCGGATGGCGGTAGTCGCGCATCCATTCGCACAGGGGGACGAGCACGAATTCGCGCTCCTGGATCAACGGATGGGGAACGGTCAGCCGCTCGGTGCGAATCACGCGGTCGTCGTAGAAGAGTATGTCGATGTCGATCGGACGCGATGTATATCGGGCACCGGTCCTTTGCTTGAGCGACTGTTCTGCCTCGCGGTCGCGCCCCAGTTCCCGCTCGATCGCCTGCAAAGCGTCGAGTAACTGTTCGGGCGTCAGGTCGGTATCCACCTCGAGGACCTGGTTGGAAAACTCCTCTTCGGCATCGAAGCCCCATGCCCGGCTCTTGTAACGGTGCGAACAGCGCATGACGGGTCCGGCGTGCTGGTTGATCAGCCGCTGTGCGTTTTGCAGGCGGGTCTTTACGTCGCCCACGTTTCCTCCGGTCAGTATGATCGCTCTTGCCATAATTACAATTTTTTAATCATCTTACTCACGCTCAATGCGAAATGGGTGAACACGATGGTCGGGTTCCCGTTTTGCCGGATCTGGGCCATCGCCGATTCGGCCTCCGCGACCAGCGATTCGATGTTCTGGTTTCCGATGAACGGAGCGAAATTGCGGCAGAACTTCGCCTCCTCACCCCACAGGCAGGAGATTTCGCCCAGTCCCGCATGCAGCAGGTAACTTTCCCGCAAAAGACGCACCGCATCGGTCAGGAAAGCCCGCTGCTGCTCCCGCGAAAGTTGGGCCACCTCTTCGGCCCAGGCCATCAGTTCGAGGTGCTTGTCGTTGTAGCTCAACCGCATGAGCGAACAGAAAAATTCGAAATCGTCTTTGCGGAGTTCGTCCCCTTCGCCGCGCAGCAGATGCTCCAGTTCGATCAGGTCGCCCGCAGCCAGCCGGGTAAAGGTACGAATTTTCTCCGGATCGCGCTCCCCTCGGCGTTCGAGCTCCGCACGAACCTCTTCATCGGTCAGCCGGGGTACGACCACCTCCTGCGTTCGTGACAGAATCGTGGGCAGCAACAAGTCGGGACGCTCGCTCACCAGCACGAAGAGCGTCTTTTCCCACGGCTCTTCGAGAATTTTCAGGATCTTGTTGGCCGCCTCTTCGTTCATCGTTTCCGGAAGCCATACGATCACGCACTTGTACTCGGCGGCAAAGCTCTTGAACGCGAGCTTGCGGATGATGCCGTCGGCTTCGCGGGCCGAAATCGCCCCTTTGAGTGTCCGGCCCAGGTCGAGGCGGTCGTACCACTCCTGCGGCGAGAAATAACCGTTTCGTTCGCTGACGACCTGCCGCCAGAGCGGCATGAAGTCGTCGCTCAAAATCGCTTCTCCCGATTTTTTACCCTGTTTATTGACCGGGAAGACGAAGTGCAGGTCGGGGTGCGCCAGACCGGCGATCTGCCGGCAGTTGGGACATTCGCCGCACGAATCACCGTCGCGGCGGTTCGTGCAGTTGAGGTATTGTACATAAGCCAATGCCAGCGGAAGCGCCCCGGCTCCGGGACGTCCCGTGAAGAGCTGGGCATGGCTCACCCTTCCGGTATCGACCCCGCGCACCAGATGACGTTTCAGCTCCCGCTGACCGATGACCTCCGAAAACCGCATTTTACTTTCTGTTCCGCTGCACCCGCCGGAGCCGCTGCCGGACCGCGATGCATAGCATCGCCACCAGAACCAGTCCCAGCGTCAGCGTGCGATCGCGGCCGGGTTCCCACGAAAGGGCCATGACTCCGGTCATGAGCAGCGTCCCGCTGAGCAGCAATATAATCAATTTTTCACTCATCTTTCGTTGCTATTTGTGCCCCCGGTGCATTACGGAACGGACCAGTGCCCGAAGGTCGATCTTTTCCCGCCGCACGGCATAGTAAAAGTAGAGCAGCAACAAGGCCGCGTAGCAAGCATATCTGGGTACAGCCGGAGCGACATGCTCATCCACGACGACACTCGCGCCGTATAGAACCAGCGCCAACGCCACATATCCCAAAATCCGTCCGGTCTGGTAAGGCATGGGATAAAAACGGCGGTTGAGCCAAAAACTTACCGCAACCATCGCCGCTTCGCTGACTAAACGGGCCCAGGCTGCGCCGTAGTATCCCCAGCGGGGAATAAATGAAAGGCTGCACCCGATCGTAAATATCAGGCCCACAAAGGTAACCACGATAGCCAGCGAGGTTCGCTCCTCCCGCTTGTACCAGAACGACAGATTGAGCCATACGCCGTTGAGGACGTTCGCACCCAACACCACCGGTAAAATGACGATTCCTTCGCGGAAATCCTTGCCGACGATGAGTCCGAAAAGATCCCGGAAAAAAGCGATTCCCAGGAATATGAACATCGACACCAGCACGTAGTATTTAAGTGCTGCGGCATTCATCTGCAAGAAGTCCGATTTTTTATAATCGGCCAGGAAGAAGGGTTCGGCGGCCAACCGGTACATCTGCACGAAAAGCATGAGCACCATACCGATTTTGACGATCGCTCCGTAAATACCCACTTCGCCCATCGCACCTTCCGGTACGAGGTACTTGATCATCTGGGGGTATATGAATTCGTTGGCCGTGCCTGCGATGCCGCCGACCATCAGCGGCAGTGAATAGACGAGCACCCGCCGCAGCAACTTGCCGTCGATACGGGGCAGAGTGCGGTTCGTCGTGGTGAGAATTGCCAATAGGGTGAGCAGACTGGCGATCAGGTTGCCCACGAAGACCCAGCCTACGCCGAACGATGTTTCGTAAAAGCCGGCAAGACCGAAGGCCACTGCCAAAACTACCGTAATTACGACGCTGAGGGCCTTGAACCCGACATAGGTCAGCGCTCGTCCCTGTTCCCGCAGGCGTGCAAAGGGAATCGCCGTGCAAACGTCGAGGAAAATGATCGCCGCGACCCATACTACGAAGTCGGGGTTTGCGGCGTAATCCGCTCCCATCCACTTGGAAACCGTCGTGCGGAAGAGGGTTACCAGCCCGAAAAAAAGCAGGGCCGCCAGGGAAGTGATGCCCCATGTGGTAGCGAACAATCGCCGTTTGGCGGCCGTCACGTCGCCGCCCGCTTCGTCGGCTTTGGCTGCAAAACGGAAGTATCCCGACTCCATTCCCATCGTCAAAATCACGAGAGCGAACGGAATCAGGGCATATACGTCCACGGTGATCCCGTAAACGCCCGGGTCGAACACCCGGGTGAAATAGGGTGTCAACAGGTAGTTCAGGAATCGTACGACGATCGTACTGATGCCGTATATGGCGGTCTGTTTTGCGAGTTTTTCGAGCATAAGTCCTTATGGAGGACAAATGTACGAAATTTATTTCGCTTTCGGTCTCCCGGTCCGGGCAAATATCCGGTCCGGGCGTGCCGCTGTCCGTCGCTGCTCGGATCGGAGAGGACGCGGAACGGGCGGAACGGAATTTCGGGCATGGCGGACCTGTCTTCCGGACTTTCCGAAAAACGGTGGTTTTACAAGATGCGGCTCGGGCTGGCTCGACCGACCGACGATCGGAGCGGATGCAGAAGGTTCTCGTGGACTTCGCCGCGCAAGGAGGAGGAATGCTGATCAAGTTTGGCTTGTCACTCACTTTTCCCTATCTTTGACATAGTTTTAGATAAGATGCGCCTCGGAAAACTGGGAACTTGTTTCCATTTTCTCTCGGCTTTTCCTATCTTTGTAGAAGATAGGATTCGGTCCGGTAATCTTTTGGGTGCAAGCCCGCACGATTGCCCTTACCTTTTCGTATCCTTGTCAGGAAACATTCACTTAAAAAATTTCAGGAAATGGCTACGATTCAAACTTTGTATCTGGGCGATTTGCGGACCGAAATCACGCACGTCCAGTCCGGCAACCGGGTTATCACCGACGCTCCGACCGACAACAACGGCAAAGGCGAATACATCTCTCCGACGGATATGGTCGCTGCGGCTCTGGGAAGTTGTATGCTGACCCTGATGGGGATAGCCGCTCGTCGGCTCGAAATCGACCTGAAGGGAACGCGTGTGGAGATCCAGAAAGTCATGGCCGCCGAACCGCGCCGCATCGCCGAGATCCGGCTCGATTTCTACCTGCCGGGCGATTACAGCGACAAAGACAAGAAAATCCTGCAAGGCGCGGCCGAAACCTGTCCCGTCGGCAAATCGCTCCATCCCGACATCCGGCAGGCGGTCACCTGGCATTACGGCAGTGCGAAATAACGGGGCCGGGAAGATACGGCGGCGACTGTCAAGGGCATCTTCCACCGCGACGTGCGCGACGAAGCCCGAATGCGGTTTGTTTTATTTGATTGCAAATAAAATTGTATTTTATTTGGTAATCAACAAAGAAATGTTTAATTTCGGATCAGGAGGAAAACTTCTTCCGGCCCTGTTCCGGGAATTTTCAGAACTCTCGGAACAGGGTTCGACCGAAAACCCTGAAATTAATCCGTTATAAAACATTTCAGACTTTTTTCGCTATTTTTCGGGTTTTGGCTGTTGGCCGGCTGTACGGCTGATCCGGGCGCGGAGTCGGGGCCTCCCGGTGAAAACCCTCCGGCTGCTGAAAATCCGCATGCGGTCCCTGTCGAACAGGCTCTCGAAGAGTTGCAATCCGTCCTCGAAGAGATCGACGCTCCGGCGGAAGATGGCGCCGCCACCCGCAGCGGCGGCGTGCGGCGTGTGAAGAGCGTGACGACGGTTTCTCCCGAAGCGTTAAGTCCCGGCGGTACCCGCAGCGAAGCCACGGCCGACGTGGAGGATCTGCTCTACATCGTCAATTTCGAGAACGAGGCGGGCTATGCCATTCTGGGGGCCGACGACCGGTTGGAGCCGGTCTATGCGGTCGTCGATGAAGGAAGCCTCACGACCGAAGAGTTCCGGTATGCCGTAACGGTCACTCCCGAGCAGGCCGAAGCGGACGGTGAGTTGGTATTTCCCCTGCAAATGGTCGCCAGGCAGCACTCGGAGGCATCGGCACCGGAGGGACCGGAGGTGGCGGCATCGGTGGTCCTATTACCGATATAGGACATTTGGGACCCACTGGTGGCCCGACTTTGATCGGAACCGAGCCGGGCCCCTGGACGAATGAAGAATATGTTCCCAATATGTTAAAAACAAAATGGGGACAATCTAATCCGTATAACATTCGGGTTCCCAATGGTACTGATCCAACTGGTTGCACGCCGGTAGCCATTGCGCAATTGCTGACTTATAATAAATTTTACTATAACCGGGCCCCGGACGTAATCTCTTCTGCGACAATTCAATGGGATTTGATCAAACAGGCGGTACAGACACCTTCCCTGCTTAAAGCGACTCCGTACAACGATCCGACGATTTCCGTCGCATGGCTGATCCGATTGATCGGCCGCGCGGGCGGCACCGATTATGGGGCTAGCGGAAGTAGTACCAAAAGATACAAAGCTGTCAATCTCATGGAACAGTGGTATCGAAATGTTTACAGAGAAGATGTATCTGAAACCTATGTCCGCCGGATGATCTTTGAAAGACGCCTGCCTGCGATTATTATGGGCAGAAATACGAATGGGGATGGCCACTCCTGGGTTGCGGACGGTTGGCTGTACCGTACGAGAATCGTATATTCGATATATAACGACGGCAGCAAAAAGAAATATATGACTCAGGGCCAGAGATTGGTTCATTGTAATTTCGGATGGGAAGGAAGTCATGACGGGTATTATTATGTCGGAGCATTCAATACGGCGAAAAGCCCGGTTACTCTCGGGGTTTCGAGTACAGGTCCAAATGATTTTAGCAACGATAACGAGATAATGATGTATATGTTATGAGAAAAACGGGTTTATTAGCCGGATTTATCGCATTGACGCTTATAGTCGGTTGTGAATCGGATGGTTGCAAATTTACCTATTCAAAATATTATATCGAAAACTATGTGGACGGGGATTTGGTTTTGTTGCCGTATTACGCTGTCCTGTCTTCGGCATCGGATCTGCCTGCACCCGTTTCGGAAGGATTCGGAGTTTCCATATATGAAGGGGTTTACTATCAAAGTCCGGAATTGAAAGGTGCGCAGCATCCCGATGAGTTCCTGCGAATTGCTGAGCGCAACGGAGATACTGAATTCAATGACTTGAAAAGTCCCCCTGAACAGGGTATAATAGCATTTGCAGACAATTTCACCGGCATAAAAGTTACCAGCGACAAAGATTGGAGCGCCGAATACCCGGCGGGAACATCGCTGAACGACAAAATGGGGGTTCGGTATGTAAGCTATGCCGAATACATAGAGAACGATTATCATTCTTATTCCGATCTTGGGAAAGAAATTCTATTTCTATACAACAAACCGTTGTCGGCTTTGCAACCCGACGATCTGCGGGTGGTCGAATACACTCCTTCCTCCTTGTCGATTTACTCGTTTATACTTTATTTTACGTCGGTTCCCGACAATCCGGGCGAGGTGCACACTTTTACGGTGGAATTCACCACTTCGGACGGTATGGTCAAGACTGCCTCGATAACCTGCACGCCGGAGGTCGATCCTGCGTTGCAATAAATAGCCGACAGGAACAGCATAATATAAGGTCGAACTTCAATACGGGCTAAAATTCTTGCCGCTCCAGTCCTGTTTCGCAAGAAAGACGCTCTAGACAAACGTTTGATCCATTGCAATTTCGGATGGGGAGGGACAGCCAACGGGTATTATTACTACGGAGCTTTCGATCTGCGCAACGGACCGGAGGCCGGTTATGACGGTGAGGACACGAGTTCGTCCAGCGACAAGTATTACGATATGGAATTGATAGTCACTTACACCAATTGTCCTTAAAAAAACGTATGATTATGACACGAAAAAACTTGATATTATTGTTGTTCTCACTCCTGACACTGAACTCCTGCAACAAACATGAAGGTCCGGAGTTGAGGTTTTGCGAGAACTACATCCAAAACTATTGTCAGGGGGATTTGGTATTGCTGTCCCGAAGTCCGGACCGCCCCCCGCAAATCCCGGCAGACCCGCAAACCCCCATACGCAATTTTTGGATAGAATTGACCGATTGCGAGTGGATTTCCCCCGAAAGCGACCCTCAGGAGTTCGAACGCCTGGCGATTCGCAACGGGGACGTCGGTTATAACCGCTGGCTCGAGTTTTGGGAGTACCCCTCTGCTTTTGCCGATAATTTTCAGACAATGCATATTACCAGCAATGCCGACTGGGATGAAGAGCATCCGGCGGGGACATTGCTGGACGATATCCTGTGGGCCGAATTTTGGTCCTACGCCGATTATATCCGTAGCGGATACGAAACAGGGGGCGGCAACAATGTACAGATGCTCGTCGAGGATTTGAAAGCCGACGATATGCAGATGATACGTGACTATGTGATTATCTATTTCACAAAGACCCCGACCATTGATCCCATTCACACGCTCACTGTCGAATGGACCACCGTTGAGGGGGAGGTCAAGACCGCCTCGCTCACTTGCCGGCCGCAGGTCAATGCGAAAGAATAACCTGCGTGCAGTCACGTACGATTTAACAAGATAGAAGAGCCATGAAAAAGAGTTTATTGCTATTGTTGCTGCCGTTTTTATGCGGATGTTCGGAAAAGGAAGAGCCGATCGGAGGACCTGTCATCGGACGTACTTATTTGATAGCCCGTTACGTGGAAGGAGATATGAAGCTGGACTATATTCCCCGGACCGCTGCGACGGACGGCAAATCGAATACGCTTTACATAGACTGGGCCGACACCGAAGAGTATTATAATCCGGATATGGAGAAATACAATCTTGGCCGGCAAGAGTTCTGGACTCCCGAAAACAAGGCGAAATATCTCGAAATCGCAAAAAGAAACGGGGATGAAATCGGTGCGTACGAGGGCGGCACGCCTCCCGGTCTGTATTTCGGCGATCAGATTGCCCTTGCCGATAATTTCACTTCGATGCATATCACGAGCGATGCCGACTGGGATGAGGAGCATCCGGCCGGCAAACCGCTCGACGACCTGTTCCGGGTATCGGTGCGGAGTTGGAAACAGAGGGACGAATACGGGGCCCCGCTTCTTTGCCGCGAGAGGATGGATCGGATCGGGCCGGAACATTTGCAGATGATCCCTTTCAATCCGAAGAATCCGTGGAACGGCCGGAAGAATTTGCGGCCGATCGAAATCGAACCGCTTGCCGAGCCTGCGTCGGAGCAACATCACCGATTGACGCTCACGATGACCACCACCGACGGACGTACAAAATCGACTTCGATCGACTATCCGCCGAAAACGGGACTATAGCCGACCTTATACTGTAGCCCGATCAATCGGACCGGCGGGAACAGGTAACTTCAGGTAATATTAATTGCTGCCGGGGGTTGTCTGTATGGGGAAATTATCTCCGAGGAAACTTGACTGTACCTGTTGCCGGGAACAGCGGCGCAACGTCCGTTGCAAGCAAAATTTCGGGACATGAAACAGAATAATCTGATGTCAAGTCGTATTCAGAGCACGAAGGAAAAGGAGAACGGAAACGATCCTCATACAGGAATCGTTTCCGTTCTTTATTACATCCGCCGGTCGCTATTTCTTCCCGGTTTCGGCGATGATCTTCCGAAGGGCGGCGGTAAACTCTTCGGCCGGCATGGATCCTGTTATCTTGCCCAGCAGGTCGCCCTCGGTATTGAATACGAGGTAGGTCGGGATCGACCGTACGCCGTGTTTGCCTGCCAGGGCTTTCCCGGTCGGTTTGTCGATGTCGTACTTGGCCGCGACGAAATATTCGTCCATAAAGTCGCCCACCTCCTTTTTCGAGAAGACGTCGCGCTCCATCGCCTTGCAGGGGCCGCACCAGGTGGCGTATAAATCGATGAAAACCAATTTGTCTTGAGCGATGGCCTCTTTGCGGACCGCATCGGTCGAAGAGTCCAGGAACCGTACCTGCGCGTCGGCTGCGGCGCTGATGCCCAGCACGAGTAAAAGGGTAAAAAGAATTTTTTTCATTTTCGTATTTTATTAAGAATAACGAAACGGGTGCTGCTAAAATTGTGCCGCCTCGTTCTGCGCCGTACTCAACAGGCCGCAGGCCGCTTGGATATCTTCGCCGCGAGAGGTGCGGATGGTCGTGTGTATGCCTTTGGCGGTCAGAGCATCACGGAACGCGATCATGGCCCGGTCGTCGGGGGAGAAATAAGGCGATCCGGGAATTTTATGGAAACGGATCAGGTTGATCCGGCACTTGATGCCGTCCAGCAGGCGGCATAGCTCGCGGATGTGACGCGGAGAGTCGTTCAGGCCGCTCATGACGATGTATTCGAACGATACCCGCCGCTGGTGCGTGAAATCGTATCGGCGCAGGATTTCCACGACTTCGCGGATCGGCCATGCCTTCTCTACGGGCATGATTTCGGCCCGTTCGTGCGGAAAGGGGTTGTGCAGGCTCACGGCCAGATGCACCTGGGTCGCCTCCAGAAATCGTTCGAGCCGGGAGGCTACACCGGCGGTCGAAACCGTGATTCGTGTGGGCGACCAGCCGAATCCCCACGCCGAAGTGAGGACTTCGAGCGCCGGCAGCAGACTGTCCAGGTTGTCGAGCGGTTCGCCCATGCCCATGAAAACGACGTTGGTGAGCCGTTCCCGTTCGGGCAGCGACTCGATCTGGTTGAGGATTTCGTTCGTCGAAAGGGAGTGCTGGAGCCCCTGTCGTCCGGTTGCGCAGAAACGGCAGCCCATACGGCAGCCCGCCTGCGACGAGATGCAGAGCGTCGCCCGGTCACCGTCGGGGATGTAGGCCGATTCGATGAAATGGTTCTGCGAGGTACGATAGAGGTATTTTTTCGTGCCGTCGGTTGAAATGCTGACTTTTTCGGGAGCGGTGAGTCCGACTTCGTATGTTTCGGCGAGCAGGGCCCGGTGCCGGGCGGATAGATCGCTCATCGCCTCGATCGTTGTCGCGTGCTTGTCGTAAAGCCAGCGTGCGATCTGTTTCGCCGCGAAACGGGGCATCTCCAACCGGTTGCAGAGAGCTTCCAATTGGGGCAGGGTTTGTCCGTAAAGATATTCGTGTCGGGGCATGGAAAGCGGTCGTGAGGGAGTTTTCGGGAACAAAATTAGTCAAAAATAAAGATTTTTCAGACCGAAAGCGCTGTTTTTGATTTTTTATCCCTATATTTGTCGGTAGTTAGTGTGCCTTCGGGTCACTTGAAAGGATAACAATAAACAGGAACAATAATGGAAATTAAGAAATCACCGAAAGCCGACCTGGAGAACAAACGGGGTCTTTTCCTTGAAATCGGTTTGGTCGTGGCGTTGGTACTTGTTATTGGTGCATTCGCCGTGACTCCGAAGGAACATCGTATCGAGAAAGTCGATCTTGGCTATGCTCCCGTCGAAGTGGAAATTGTCGAGGTTACCCGCGAGGACCAGAAGCCGCCCGAAGCTCCCAAGAAAGTCGATATGGCCGTCGTGAGCGACATGCTGGAAGTCGTAACCAACGATACCAAGATCGAAACGGAGATCGATTTTGCGGAGTTTGATATGAACCAGGCGATCGGAGTGGCTCCCGTCCAGACCGAGGAGGTTTTCGAAGAGGAGATTTTCATCGTCGTGGAGGAGAAAGCGTCTTTCATGGGCGGCGACGAAGGTACTTTCCGCAACTGGGTGCAGCAGCGTGTGAAATACCCCGCGATCGCTCAGGAAAACGGTATCCAGGGGAAGGTAATCATCTCGTTCGTGGTGAATACGGACGGTTCCGTATCCAATATCGAGGTGTTGAGAACCCCCGACAGTACCTTGTCGGACGAGGCGGTACGTATTATCAAATCTTCTCCGAAATGGACCGCCGCCAAGCAGCGTAACAAGTCGGTTCGTCAGAAGTTCGTCATTCCGATCGATTTCCGTATTTCGGATTAAGGTTTGTTTGAAACATTTGATAAGGGTATCCTGCGTGAAGCCGGGATACCCTTATTTTCACCGTGCAGGAAGATGTGTCTTTCCGAAGGCGCATAGTCGTGCAGAAATCGTATGGCAGATTGGAACAGAATAAGAATAAAGAGATTGTAACGAAGAACGATCAACCCGCTTCCGGGGCCGGGTTCGAACGGGCCGTACTGGTCGCGGTCATCCGGGATCAACAGGATCCGCGTCAGGCGGAAGAGTACCTCGCCGAATTGGAATTTTTGGCCGAAACCGCCGGAATCGTGGGTGTCCGCCGGTTTACGCAGCGCCTTCCGCAGCCGTCGGCCCGTATTTATGTCGGTCCGGGGAAATTGGAGGAGATCGCTGCCTATTGCAAGGAGGAGGAGATCGACGTGGCGATTTTCGACGACGAACTCTCTCCGTCGCAGACGCGCAACATCGAGGCGGCCATGCCCTGCCGGATTCTCGACCGCACGCGTCTGATTCTCGATATTTTCATGTCGCGGGCGCAGACGGCCTATGCCAAGACCCAGGTGCAGTTGGCCAATTACCAGTATATGCTCCCGCGTCTGTCGGGTATGTGGACGCACCTGGAGCGGCAGCGGGGCGGTACGGGAACGCGCGGCGGTGCCGGCGAGCGCGAGATCGAAACCGACCGTCGAATCATCCGCAACCGGATCAGCAAACTCAAGGAGGATCTGCAAAAGATCGACCGTCAGATGGCTGTCCAGCGATCGAACCGGGGTTCGATGGTGCGTGTGGCGCTGGTGGGTTATACCAACGTCGGCAAATCGACCCTGATGAACCTGATTTCGAAAAGCGAGGTGTTCGCCGAAAACAAACTCTTCGCCACGCTCGATACGACGGTGCGAAAGGTGGTTTTCGACAACCTGCCTTTCCTGCTGTCGGATACCGTGGGTTTCATCCGCAAATTGCCGACCGAACTGATCGAGTCGTTCAAATCGACCCTCGACGAGGTGCGTGAAGCCGACCTGTTGCTGCACGTGGTCGATATTTCGCATCCGCAGTTCGAGGACCAGATCGCCGTGGTGAAGCAGACGTTACAGGATATCGGTGCCGGGGATAAACCGGTTTATCTGGTTTTCAACAAGGTGGACGCTTATACTTATGTGGAGAAGGAGCCTGACGACCTGACGCCTTCCACGCGTGAAAATCGTTCGCTCGAAGACCTGAAACAGAGCTGGATCGCCCGGGCCAATACGCCCTGCATCTTTATTTCGGCGGTCGAGAAGATCAATATCGAGAAGCTGCGTTCGGATCTGTACGGCATGGTCCGTGAAATCCATTCGGGCCGCTATCCATTCAACAACTTCCTCTATTGACCTGAAACAAAAGTTAAATAAATACAACCTTATGTTGCACATTCTCAACAGTCAGAACACCGTTCTCAACAAGTTTGTCGCCGAAATCCGCGACAAGTCGATTCAGAAGGATTCGATGCGTTTCCGCCGTAATCTGGAGCGTATCGGAGAGGTCATGGCCTATGAAATATCGAAAACGTTCGAGTATGCGGTGAAAGTGGTCGAAACTCCGCTGGGCGAGGCTTCGGTAGCGATGATCTCCGACCAGGTCGTGATCGCTACGATCCTTCGTGCGGGACTTCCCTTCCATCAGGGATTCCTGAACTACTTCGACGACGCGCAGAACGCTTTCGTTTCGGCTTATCGCAAGAGTACCAAGGACGGCAAGTTTACCGTCAAGGTCGAATACATCTCGTGTGGTGAGCTGGAGGGCAAGACTTTGTTGCTGGTCGATCCCATGCTGGCTACCGGTTCTTCCCTCGTGCTGGCCTACAATGCGCTGTGCGAACGGGGCGGGCAGCCCGCGCATACCCATGTCGCGGCGGTTATCGCCAGCGAACAGGGGGTCGAATATGTGGAGAAGAATATGCCCAAGCGCACGACCACGATCTGGTGTGCTGCGGTGGACGAGGAATTGACTTCGCGGGCTTATATCGTGCCGGGTATCGGCGATGCGGGCGATCTGGCTTATGGTGAGAAGATCTGACGTGCGACGCCTGTTGTTTCTGGGGGCCGTTTTCTGTACGACAGTAGGTTGGATGCTGTTGCAGAAGCCGGCTTTCCTGCTTTTCTACCATGCCCGGGCAGCAGAGGCCTCTTTCGGGGAGTGGCTCGGAGTTCTTTGGCATGGACTCTCACTCGATTGCACGGTGGCGGGTTACGTCACCGCTTTTCCGGTACTTGTCGCGCTGGCATCGTTCTGGATTCCCCTTTCGCAGCGGGTGTGGCGGATCGTTCTGACGGTCTATTTTTCGCTGATCGCACTGGTGACGGCCGCGATCTTCGCCGTCGATCTCAACCTGTACGGCTATTGGGGCTTTCGGCTCGACGGTTCGGTGCTGATCTACCTTTCCGATCCTGGGGAGGCGCTTGCGAGTGCCAGTTGGGGCGAAGTTCTGCGGCAGATTTTAATCATGCTGGTCTATGCCGGGGCGATGATCTGGAGTTACCGGTGGATTTTACGGCTTTTCCGGGTCGAACCCGTTCCCCTGCGGGGCCGGATTGTCCCGACGGTTGCGACGCTGCTGATCGGCGGCTTGACTTTTCTGGCGATCCGAGGTGGCGTGACGGTCGCCACGGCGAATGTCAGCAAGGTCTATTTCAGCTCGAACATGTTCCTGAACCACGCTGCGACGAACCCCGTTTTTTCGTTTCTCTCTTCGGTCGGGGACAATGAGAACTATGCCGAGGCTTATCCGTTCTTCGAAGAGGAGCGGCGGAAGACTCTTTTCGAAGAGTTGCGGGGCAACCGTCCCGGGGCCGATGCCGGTACGCCCCGACTGCTGCGCAGCGACCGGCCGAACGTCGTACTGATCCTGCTGGAGAGCTTCGGCCGAACGATCATGGACGAAACGGTGAACGGCGAGCCTGTGATGCCCAACATGCAGCGTTTCAAGCGGGAGGGTGTCTGGTTCGAAAACTTCTTCGCCAATTCGTTCCGTACCGACCGGGGACAGGTGGCCGTCCTGTGCGGATTTCCGGCCCAAACGACCATGTCGATCATGAAGCTGCCGCGAAAAAGCGCCACGCTGCCTTCGCTGGCCCGTTCTCTCGGCCGGGAAGGTTATCGTTCGGTATTCATGTACGGCGGCGACCTGAACTTCACCAACCAGGCTTCGTTCATGTATTCGACCGGCTGGGAGGAGCTGATCTGGCAGAAGGATATGCAGCTCGATGCCCCGACTTCGAAATGGGGCTATGCCGACGACGTGGTGGTCGATCTTTTCGGGGACGAGGTGGAAGCGCTGGGCAGAGCGGAACAACCGTTTCTGGCGGGTCTGCTGACCCTTTCGAGCCATGAGCCGTTCGAGGTGCCGTTCGCAAAATTCGATGACAAGCTGTTGAATGCCATGGCCTTCTCCGATGCACAGATCGGACGTCTGATCGACCGGCTGCGGGAGTCGCCCGTGTGGGACAATTTATTAGTGGTGCTGGTCGCCGATCACGGCTACCCCTATCCGTACGATCTGGCCTACAACGCTCCGCTGCGACACCGGATTCCGATGATTTGGCTCGGAGGCGCACTTGCGACCGCCTCCCGAACAGTAGATACGTATGGCTCGCAAATCGACATTTGCGCTACGCTTCTGGCGCAGATGGGCCTTCCGCACGACGAATTCGATTACAGCAAGAATATTTTCGGAGCGACTCCGCCCCATAAGTTCGGTTACTACTGTTTCAGCGACGGGTTCGGCGTGATCGACGCCGACGGCGAAACGGTCTATGACAATACGGGCGAAACGGTGCTTTCTCAAACCGGCCCGCAGTCCGAAAGGTTGGAGTGGGGCAAGGCGATGTTGCAGACCACTTACGAAGATATCGGGCGGCGCTGATCCGAAGGGATCGGTACGGAAAAGGTCATCGCGGGAACGATGACCTTTTTTCGTGGGTGGAAACAGGCTTATTTATCGCTTTTGGGCATTAGGGAGCGGGCTTCCAGAAATGCGTAAAAAGTCTCCTTGTAGCCGTCTGAAACGGGGATGTATGTTTTGCCGAAGACGATCCGGCCCCGCTCGATGATTCGGATTTTGGAGGGTTGGACGATGTAGGAGCGGTGTACCCGGACGAAACGTTCGGCGGGGAGCTGTTCTTCCAGCGATTTGAGGCTTGCGAGCGACAGCATGGGGCGGGGTTCGTCCTCGACGTAAATCTTTACGTAGTCCTTGAGTCCTTCGATGTAGAGGATTTTATCCAGTTCGATCTGCCGAAGCCGGTATTCGGTCTTGACGAAGATGCTTTCGGGGCCGGCTCCTGCAGGCGATGGTTTGCCGACGCTGCGGCGCTTGAGTTCGAACCATTCGAAGGCTTTGTTGGCGGCCGTCAGGAAGTCGGCATAGCTGATCGGCTTGAGCAGGTAGTCCACCGCACCCACGCGGAATCCTTCGACGGCGTATCGGTCGAAAGCCGTCGTGAAGACGACCCGGGTCCGGGTCGGGAGCATCCGCGAGAGCTCCATGCCGCTGAGTTCCGGCATCTGGATATCGCAGAAAAGCAGGTCCACCGGTTCGGTTTTCAGGGCCTCGAGTGCCGTGATGCCTCCGTTGTAAGCTCCCTTCAATTCCAGAAAGGGGGTTTTCCGCACGTAGCTTTCGAGCAGTTCGACCGCCAGCGGCTCGTCGTCGATAATGGCGCAGGTCAGTTTCATCGGTCGGTCAGGTTAATGCGGAGCAGGGTTTCGTACGTGTCGCCGTGTTGTCCGTATTTCATTTCGTAACGCCCGGGATAGATCATTTCGAGCCGCCGGCAAAGGTTCGCAAGCCCGATGCCCGAGCCGCTGCGGTCGGCCTCCGATTTGGGGAAGAAGCTGTTCTCGATCCGGCAGGCGAGTACTCCTTCCTCTTCCCGGATGTCGATGTCGATGAACGAAGGGCGGTCGTTGCTTACGCCGTGCTTGAAAGCGTTTTCGACCAGCGAGATGAAGAGCAGCGGCGCCACGAGGGTGTGCGACGGATTTTCGGGCAGCGAAACATCGAGCCGCACATGGCGCGGCAGGCGGATGCGCATCAGCTCGATGTAATTGCCCAGGAAGTCCATTTCGGCCTTGAGAGGTACCGTCGGCCGGCTGCTGTCGTAGAGTACGTACCGCAGCAGGCGGCTCAGGTCGTGCACCGTTTGCTGGGCCCGGTCGGGATCGAGCTGGATGAGCGAATAGATGTTGTTGAGCGTGTTGAATAGGAAATGGGGGTTGAGCTGGCTCTTGAGGTTTTGCAGCTCCGCTTCGGAGCGGCTGCGCTCCAAGTCCTTGCGGATGTTTTCGGCCCGGTACCACTGTCCCGTCATCCGGATGGCGACGCTCACTCCGACTACCAGCAGGTAGAGCATGGCATTGCGCAGGAAGAAGAACATCGTATCCTGCCACGGACGCTCCATCGGCGGATGGTGGGGGCGCGGCGGTATTCCGAAGCGGAAGAAAAGGTGTACGAGTAGCATGACTCCGGCCACGAGCAGCGCATTGGCGAGCAGGAATCGCCCCACATGCCGCGTGAAAAGGTAGCGGTCGATCAGCAGGAGGTAGTTCACGTAAAATACTGCCATGAAGGAGAGGGGAACCACCAGAAACCGCACGTATTCCTGCATGTTCATAACGGGTTCGCGGCCGCCCGGTACGAAGAGGGGAAGGCCGAAAACCACGCTCCAGGCCGCCAGGTGGAGCCAGAAGCCCGTATGTCTGGATTGCAGGGATGTCATCCTGTTGCAAATATAGGAATTATCCGGGTATTTCATGCTTCTTTTTCTGTATGGCGACGGCTGTTTCGGATTCGGCCGGTTTTCCGAAAAAATAGGGTCGGTATCTTATCCTGAAAAGCGGTTATTCGTAGCGCAGTGCGTCGATGGGGTTGAGCATCGCGGCTTTCTGGGCCGGGTACCATCCGAAGAAGATGCCTGTAAGGGTGCAGACGGCGAACGAAAGGAAAACGCTCCAGGGCTGGATATAGATCGGGAATGCCGCGAAGATATTGACGAGTACGGCGGCGCCCACGCCGACGAGGATGCCGATCACGCCGCCCGTGACGCTGATCAGGATCGATTCGATCAGGAACTGCGCCAGAATATCGCGCCCTTTGGCTCCGATACTCATGCGCAGGCCGATTTCCCGGGTGCGTTCGGTCACCGAGACATACATGATGTTCATGATGCCGATGCCGCCCACGAGCAGCGAAATGCCCGCCACGGCCGCCAGCAGCAGGGTCATCATGTCGGTCGTCGAAGTGAGCATCGACGAAAGCTCCTGCTGGGAGCGGATCGTGAAGTCGTCTTCGTCGGTCGCCTTGAGCTTGTGGTTGGTCCGCAGGATTTGCGTGATCTCCTCGATGGCCTGGTCGGTATATTCTTCGCTCAATGCCGAGCAGGTGATCGATTGCAGGTGGGTGATGGCGAGGATTCGCTTCTGAACTGTGGTGTAGGGGGCCAGAATCAGGTCGTCCTGGTCCATACCCATACTGTTATAACCCTTGCTCTCGAGTACGCCGACGATGCGTAGCGGAATCTTTCCGAAACGGATCACTTTGCCCACGGGACTTTCTCCGTCCGGAAAAAGCTCGTCCACGACCGATTTGCCCACCAGACATACCTTGGCGGCGGTCTTGACGTCCTGTTCCGAGAAGATGTCCCCGTCCTCGACTTTGTAGCGCCGAATGTCCAGGTATTCGGGGCTGATACCGTAAACGGTCGTCGGCGTGTTGTTGGCACCGAAGATGGCCTGCCCGGAACTGTTGACCGAAGGCGAAATGTAGCTGATATAGCGCGCCTGCGCCTGAATGTCTTCCAAGTCCTTGAGCTTGAGCGACTCCATGTCCGCCGCGTCGAGCCGCACACCGCCCCGCCGGTCGCCGCCGGGATGGATCATGATCATGTTCGATCCCATTTCGCTGATCTGGGCCTGAATGCTCCGTTTGGATCCCTGTCCGATCGCCAGCATCGTGATTACCGACCCCACGCCGATGATGATGCCCAGCATGGTGAGGAATCCGCGCAGTTTGTTGTTGCTGAGTGCTTTGAAGGCTATTTTGAAAAGATTCGTGAGGTTCATGGTCTGCTCGTGTTTCCGTGCTCGGGTTCGGATGGATGGTTTGTTTTAGTCGTCGGTTGCGGGCAGTTTCGCCAGAGCTTCGGCAGCGCTCAGGATCTCTTCGTTGCGGACGTCGCTTATGATGTGTCCGTCGCGCAGGGTTACGTTGCGGCTGCTGTAACGGGCGATTTCGGGGTTGTGCGTTACGAAGATGATCGTGCGGCCCTGGGCGTGGAGCTGCTGGAAGAGCACCAGCACTTCGAAGCTGGTGCGGGTGTCGAGGTTGCCCGTCGCTTCGTCCGCGAGGATGACGGCGGGGTCGTTGACCAGTGCCCGCGCGATCGCCACGCGTTGCATCTGGCCGCCCGACATCTGGTTGCTCTTATGCAGCATGCGGTCGCCCAGACCGACGTTGCGAAGCGCCTGTTCGGCTCGTTCCCGTCGCTGCGCGGCCGAGTAGGTCGAGTTGTACATGAGCGGCAGTTCGACGTTCTCCAGCGCCGTAGTTTTGGCCAGCAGATTGTAGTTCTGGAAGACGAAACCGATCTTGCGGTTGCGCAGTGTGGCACGGGCGTTCTTGTCCATCGAGCGCACGGCGATTCCGTCGAGGTAGTATTCGCCCGAGGTAGGCGTGTCGAGGCAGCCGAGCGTGTTCAGCAGCGTCGATTTTCCCGATCCCGAGGTGCCCATGATCGTCACGAACTCTCCTTCGGTGATCGTCAGCGAAATTCCGCGCAGTGCGTGCACCACCTCGTCGCCGACGACGAAATCCCGTCGTATGTTGTCCAATCGGATGACCTCTTTCATCGTCGTTCGCTATTTTTTCTTGTCGTTGCTTCCCGGAGGTCCCGGCATGAAGGGGCTGCGCTCGATGGCGGCAGTCTCCTCGCGGGGCTTGGCCGTTACCAGTCCGGTAACGATCTCCTCGCTGCCCGTGAGCCCTTCGGTGATTTCGGTCATGTCGCCGCTGGCAGCGCCTGCATATACCCGGCGGGGGCGGAGCGTCGTTCCCTCCTTCACCCACAGTTCCCTGCTTCCCGGAGCCGCCTGACTGTCCGTTTCGACTGCGGTCAATCCGATCTCTCCCAACAGTTCCGCATTGGGAACGAAGCGCAGGGCTTTGGTCGGGACGGCTGTTGCGTCGTCTTTTTCGAGCGTGAAGATCGTCACGTTGGCCGTAAGTCCCGGTTTGAGTTTCAGGTCGGGATTCGGAGCGTCGATGACCACTTCGTAGGTGACCACGTTCGATTCGGTCGTGGCTTCGAGCCGTACCTGGAGGACCGTCCCCTCGAACGTGTCGTCCGGATAGGCATCTACGGAGAACTGTACCCGCTGGCCGTCGGCGACCTGGCCGATGTCGGCTTCGTCCACATCGGCCACGACCTGCATCTGTGTCAAGTCGTTGGCGATGGTGAAGAGCGTCGGGGTTTCGAATCCGGCAGCCACCGTCTGGCCCTCTTCGACGGCACGGCTGATGACCACGCCGTCGATCGGCGAGGTGATGGTCGCATAACCCAGGTTGCGCTTTACCTTGACCATTGCCGCCTGGCTCTGCTCGTAGGCGTTGCGGGCCGTTTCGTAGAGGTAAAAAGCCTGGTCGTACTCTGCATCGCTCACCAGTTGTTTTTCATGCAGGGTCTTGGTGCGGGCGTAGTTCTTGGTCTGGTATTCGTATTCGGTTTTGCTGCTGGCGAGTTGTGCCTGAGCCGATTCGAGTTCGGCCTGTAGGGTCACCTTGTCCATTTCGGCGATCAGTTGTCCGGCTTTCACCTGGTCGTTGTAGTCGGCATAGAGCTTGTCGATGATGCCCGATACCTGCGTGCCGACCTCGACCTGCGTAACCGGCTCGACCGTTCCGGTCGCCGTCACCGAGTTGCGGATGGTGATATGGCTTATGGGGGCGGTTTCGAGCAGGACTTTCGGCCCTTTCGAGGGGCGTGCGATCAGCCAGATGCAGACGCCTGCGGCTACTACGCCCGCCGCTATGAGCAGATTCCGTTTTTTCATATCTTCGATTATCGATTTATCCGGTGCGGCCCCGCTTGGCGGAACCCGCTTGTGCGGATTAGTAAATGTCGCTCGCAGGAAGCCCCTGATAGATGTTGAGCAGTTCGATACTCAGCAGGGTGAGATATTTGGCTTGCAGGACCTGTTGCTGTGCTGCCGAATATTCGTTTTGGGCCGTGATCAGCTCGACGGTGTTTTTCACTCCGACGCGGAACTGTTCGCTGGTCAGCTCGTAACTCTCCCGGGCGTATTTCTCCTTTTCGCGGGCCGAGAGATACTGGGCCTGGGCCGATACGGCGTCCAGGTAGGCCGATTCCACGTTCCGTAACAGCTCTTTTTGCAGCGATGTCCACTCCAGATAGCTGTCGTTGAGGGCGATTTTCGCCTTATTGACGGCCGTGCGGTTCTTACGGTTCGAGAAAATCGGGATGTTGAGCGTGAGCCCTACGTTTTCGTTGAAGCGGTTCCATATCTGGCTGCCGCTTTCGAAGTCGTTGTTCGACATATGTCCCGTTCCCACGCTGGCGGATAGGGATATGGAAGGGAAGAATCCGGCACGTGCGCTTTTTTCTTCCAGCTTCGCCGCCTCGATGCCCAACTCTCCCCTACGGATCTGAGGCATGACTTTCAGAGCCGTTTCATACACTTCGTTTTTGGGCGGCAAAGCCTTCAGCACGTTCTCTTCTTTAACCCCCGGCACGGCCGGATTCATCTCTTCCATAATATCTAATTCAAGCAGTTGCTTGAGTTGCAGTTTATAGTTGTCCAGTGTCGAGCCGGCTACGACTATCTGGTATTCGTCGCTCGAATATTGGCTTTGGAGCTGGGCGAAATCCACGCGGCTGATCGAGCCCGTGCGCAGCATCTCTTCGGCCCGGTCGCGCTGGGCCTTCGAGGCTTCGGCCGTGCTGCGGTTGATTCGCACGGCGTCGGCGGCGTAAAGGCACTGCATGTAAGCCTGTACGATGGCGATGCGGATGTCGTTCACGGATTCCTCGACCGAGAGAGCATCCATTTGATTCTGGACTTTCTGCCTCTTGACTTCCGTACGGAGCTTGCCACCTTCGAAGATCGTCATTCCCGCCGTTATGCCGTAGGTCCCCGTATAACTGTTGTTGTCCGTGACTTCGGACGAAGGGTAGTTCGTGTAACTTTGCGTGGTCGATGCCACCAGCGACGGAAAGAGGGCGGCTTTCGCCTGTTTGGTATCCTCGATGCCCGAAAGTTGGTTGTTGCGGCTTTGCCGTACCTGGATGTTGTTCTGGTAAGCGTAGTCCAGACACTCCTGCAAGGTCCATGTTTTGGACGCTTCCTGTGCGGTTGCATTCCGTAGCCCCGACAGAAGAAGGGAGCAAAGCAGTATCGGCAGGAGTCGTTTCATGGTTTTGGTTTTGACGCAAAACTAACGACGGCTTTCCGTGCGTGCAATTGAAATAGACGAAGAGGGGAATTTTATCGACGAACGGCCGGTTTCGGGAAATAACCGGAATAACGAACCCTGCGATCCGCTCGGATTTCGGGATGCAGGGTCGGATACGAAAAAGTCCGCCGACCTTTATTAGGGTACGGGGTCGTATCCGCTGCCGCCCCAGGGATGACAGCGCGAGAGTCTTTTGAGCGTAAGCCACGTTCCTTTCAGGGGACCGTACTTGCGCAGCGCTTCGAGCGCGTATTGGGAACAGGTCGGCGTGTAGCGGCACGAAGCGGGAGTGAAGGGCGATATGCAGCGTTGATAGAACTTTACCAGCACGATCAGCGGCAGCGTGCAGACCCGCCTAAAGCCTCGCCATAATTTGTTCCATGATTTTCTGTACGGCATGTTCTATGACCCGGTAGGGGGTGAGCTCTTTGGATGAATAGATCAGGGCGAGATCCAGTGCGACGGGATTTCCCTCCCGGTCGAAGATCTCTTTGTTGAGCCGGTAAGCCTCCTTCATACGACGACGCTGCAGATTGCGCTTGTTGGCCCGTTTCTGAAACTTCTTGGGAACCGAAAAGAGTACTTCGACCGAAGGAATTTCGTCCGCTTCGGCGATCCAGACGTAGCGCAGCGGATAGACGAATCCGCTCTCCCCGCTTTCGAACAGGCGGCGGATGGCCCCGAACGAACGAAGCCTTTCCTGACGGGGAAGCGAACGGTCTGTCATAGCTGAAACAGGTAACTGTATGCGGTTTTAATGCCGTTTTCGGTCGGTGTCGGCGAAATCGCGACGGAAATAGCGTCGTCCGCTTCTTGTTTGCCGGATGGAATCCTTCGGAATCGCACTTTGAACCGGTGATGGTCGCACGGAGCCGTTCCGTTATTTCTTCTCCGCCGGAGTCGTGCGCCGGGTACGGCTTTTCTTGGCTAACTTATGCTGTTGGGTTCGGATGAACTCCTCTTTGTCGGCGTCGTGCGTGACGGCGACATCTTCGATCTGTTCGCCTTTCGCCAGTTTCGTGAGGTAAATATCGACGGCTTTGGCCATCGAAGGGACCGTCGGGGTCGGAGCCATGGCTTTGACCTTGATACCGGCATCGACCGCTGCACGCAACGTGCCTTCGCCGAAGGTGGCGACTGCGGGTAACTCTTCGGCGGGAAAGCGTTCGAGAATGGCCTTGACGTCCGACGGAGAGTAGAGGGCCAGCAGATCGAATTTCTTGATGTCCAACTCGTTCAGGTCGGCAGCGACCGTGCGGGCCAGAATCGCCGGAGAAAACTGTAATTTCAGCTTGGCGAGCGTTTCCGGCAGTTCGGGTTTGTGGGGTTCGCTCAGTGCCAGCATGAATTTTTCTTCCTTGTGCTTTATTATCAGTTCGATGAAGTTGGTAAAACTGCCGTCGGCGAAAGAAATTTTGCGTTTGCGATATACGATGTATTTTTGCAGGTAGAGTGCTACGGCTTCCGTCTGGCAGATGTATTTCATGGTTTCGGGAACCGTAATCCGGGCCTCTTCGCAAATGTGGAAAAAGCTGTCAACCGTCGTGCGGGAAGTGAAGATGACGGCCGTATGAGCCAGTATTTCAACGCGCTGGCTTCGGAATTCCTTGAGCGATACCCCTACTACGCGGATGAACGGCATATATTCGATTTCAGCCTTGTGTTTCTGGGATAATTCGTAGAAAGGAGATTTTTCGACCACGGCCGGACGGGGCTGTGAAACCAATACTCTATGGGCTTTCAAATTCAGAACGGTTTTATCGGGTTATCAAATTCTTGTCAGCGAGAGCCACACGAAGCTCACGGGAAAAATTTCGACGGCACAAAGGTACAAAAACCAATGCAAAATCGAAATTTTTTTCGAGAGAAAGAGCATGAGCGACTCTTTCAGGTAGAGCAGCAGCAGTGCTCCGCCGAGGATGAAGATGCCGAAAGAGAGGATATGTCCGGTGTCGGGCGAGGCCAGCAGGAAGAGCAGGATCAACGGGCACAAAAAGACGACTGAAAGGGCGAAATAGTTGAATTTTAGTGCTATGAGCTGATCTGTAATCGGTCGGGAGAGGGTGACGTAACCCGTGATCCGGAGCAGTCCTACCTGGAAAAGCAGGAGAACGGCCAGGCCGACCGTAGCGAGCAGTCCCAGTACCGGGATCCAGGCTTCGGGGACGACCTCAGGGATGGGATACCAACGGTCCGCCAGCCGCAGGGTCAATAGAGCCAGCATGGGAAGTCCGATTCCGATGGCCGCCCACAGGAACCGGGCGTAGGTGCTGCCCTGCGTGTCGGTCATGCGTCCCGGCTTCGACCGGTCGAGACTCAACTTCCGGCAGAGGACATAAACTTCCCGCAGGTTGTGGTAGATGATGACCAGATAGGCGAAAACCAGGACCAGTACGATTCCCTGGAAGGGGGCCGATTCGTATATGGGACGGGCGGATTGCGCCGGAAACGGTTCGATTACGAGTGTCGAACCGGCTCCGAACAGCTCTTCGGCTGTGACGGGGGGTGCCGACGGCAAGGTATCGGGGGGAATCGTCGCCAGCGAATCTCGCAGCCGGAAGATGGACTCCCGAAGGGCCGCTTCGGTTGCCGGCAGGCTGTCCGGCAACTGCCCTTCCAGCGAATCCGTGCGTATTTCGGGTTGCAGGGCCATCAGTCGAAGTAGCGTTTAAGGGTAATGCGGATATCGGTGCCTTTGCCCAGTTCGGAGTAAACGACGCCGATCCGGCCCTGGTGATACTCTTCGATCACGCGGCGGGAAAGGGAGAGTCCGAGGCCCCATCCCCGGGTTTTGGTCGTGAAACCCGGTTCGAAGATTCGTTTCCAGTTGCTTTTGGGAATCCCCTTGCCGGTATCCTTGATGTCGATCATCACGTATTTTTCGTCCGAGGAGATCTCCACATCGATCCGTCCGTGCCCCTGGAGGGCGTCGAGCGAATTTTTGATCAGGTTCTCCACGACCCATTCGAACAGGGCGGCGTTGATCTGGGCCTTGACCGGAGCGATGGCCAGGCCGTTGTAGTCGATGGTGACGTTGCGGGGTGCCCGGGTCCGGAAGTACATGACCGATCCGCTTACCACTTCGTTGATGTTCTCCGGGGTGAGCGGGGTTTCCGATCCGATTTTCGAGAAGCGGTCCACGATCTTCATCAGGTGGCTCAAGTCCTTGTTCATCTCTTCGACGGCACCCTGATCGACGGGCTGCGTGCGCAGGTATTCGATCCATCCCAGCAGCGAGGAGGTGGGGGTACCCAGTTGGTGCGCCGTTTCTTTGGCCAGTCCGATCCATACGCGGTTCTGCTCGTCCTGCTTGGTCGAGCGGAAAGCGATGAAACCCAGCAGGATGAAGATCGCAATGACGGAGAGCTGGATGTAGGGGAACCAGTAGAGGGTCTTGAGCAGCCGGGACTGGCCGAAGAATATGATGTGTTTGTGGTCTTTGCCCCAGTAGTATTGGATCGTGATCGGGGTATTCTCTTCGGTGAGCTGGTTGATCTTCTTGCGCAGGCGGTCGGGATGGTTGATGATCTCTTCGGGAATGAGATGCGAGTGCAATACCTTCAGGTTCTGATTGGTGATGATGAAGGGGATGTTGTTGCGCTGACTCAGGATGTCTTGGACGAAGGGGTCGTTGCTCGAGTCGCTCATCACGCGCTCCATGGCGTGTACCCAGAGGGCCACTTCGTGCTGTTCCTTCTCCCGCAGGCGGCGGGCCATGTCGTTGGTGAACAGCAGGGACAGCGTCACCATCGTCACTCCGACGACGATGGCTACGATCCGCTTGCGGAACGAGAGTATTTTGCGCCCCAGTTTGAGCATAAGCCGGTTATTTCTTTTCGGACGTCTGCACGGTCGTGATTTCTTGGTATTCCGTCGGATTTTCCAACACCTCGGTAGCCCGGAGAACCTCGGTGTCGTCACCCAGGTTATGTTCGATCACGCCGGCCTGATAGCTGTGACGCAGAACGATGTCGTTGTTGATCGTTTCGGCGATCTCTTTCCGATAGGTATGCAGATTGGTCTGCGTGTCGTCTTTCAGGTCGCCCTCAATCGCTGTGATTTCCTGGGCCAGGTCGCTGTAAAGGTCGTTTTCGGCCGCTTCCTTCAGGACCTTGAGCACCCGGCGGGTTTCCGATTCGTAGGGGACTTCCTTGCCTTCCATAAATTTGACGAAGGCGTCGTAGTCCGCATCGGTGATCGAGAACGTGCGGTTGTCGATCGTGTCGGTGTGGTGTTCCTGCATGTATTCGTCCACGAAATCCTCGATGAATCCCATAGCCAGCAGAGTAACGGCGAAACGGCTGATGTACTGAGGCTCGGTGGCTATGTCGGGCGAAATGCCGCCGCCGTCATAGACTTTGCGGCCGCCGCGGGTCGTAAATTCCCGTACGAGCGAATCGGCTACCTTGCCGACCGTGCCGTCCTGCTTGCGCGAGGAGTAGTCGATGGCCTGGATACAGCGCCCCGAGGGAATGTAGTATTTGGCGGTCGTGAGTTTCAGCAGGGTATTGTATCCCAGCGGACGGGTCGTCTGCACGAGGCCCTTTCCGAAGCTCTTCTGTCCGATCAGTACGGCCCGGTCGAGATCCTGGAGCGAGCCGGCGACGATCTCGGCCGCCGAAGCCGAATTGCCGTTGATCAGCACGGCCAACGGCAGATCGGGCAGGATCGGATCGTTCGCGGTGCGGAAGACATTCTCCTGCGTAGCGGCCCGTCCTTTGGTGCGGACCACCTCCGTACCTTTGGGAACGAACATAGAAACGATCTTGACGGCTTCCTGCAGAATGCCGCCTCCGTTGCCCCGGTAGTCGAGGATCAATCCCCGCAGGGTATCCTGTGTGCGGAGTTTCTCGATCGCGGTGCGCATCTCTTCGTACGATCCTTCGGTGAAGTCGCTGTGCTGGATATATCCGATCCCTTTTGCGACGAACCCGGCGTAGGGGACGCTGGGAATGGCTACCCGTTCGCGCGTCAGAGTGAGAGTGTCGTGCCCGCCGCCGATCAACCGTTCGATGACGATTCGGACGGTGGTGTTGGGCGTGCCTTTCAGGGCGGAACTTATCTGTGCGGGGTCCCAACCCTTGGTGTCCTCGCCTTCGATCGAGAGGATCTTGTCGCCGATGCGGATGCCGGCTCGGTCGGCCGGGGAGCCTTCGTAGGGCTGTGCGAAAATTACGTAATCGCCTTTCTTGCGGATCATCGAACCGATGCCTCCGTACTTGCCCGTGGTGAGCAGGTCGAAGTTCGACATCTGCTCTTCGGGCAGAAATTCGGTGTAGGGGTCGAGGTTGCGAGTCATGCCTTCGGCGGCATCCTGCATCAGTTGGTCGGGATCGACTTCATCGACGTAGAAGAGCGAAAGCTCCCGCATCATATTGACCAGTAGCTCCATGTTTCGGCCCAGCCCGAAATCGTTGGGCTTGCCGAACCAGAAGAGCGTGCAAAGCAGGGCGAGGACCGCAGGAATCGCCGCGCGGCGAAGTATGGGACGTTTCTTATTCATTTTCATTGCGTGTTCTTTCGAGATAGGACTGCAGGCGGTAATAAACCCGGGCTACGCCCCGGCGAATACCTTCGATCGTGATCCATTCCCCGGTCTGGGTGACTCGGATTTCATCTTCGAAAAGGAGCGTGAGCCGCTTGAAGAGGGAGTCTGCCCGGAACACCATTTCGTGTTCGGATTCCCGGACCGGCTTGAAGCCCTCCGAAACGAAGGCATTGAGGATCTGCTCGCGGTTCTTGCGCAGGCTGCCGATCTCCTGCCGGCGGATGAAGCCGAACTTGGGATACAGGGCCGAAAGAAGCACCACCGCGACGATCAGCACCTGTCCGCGTGTGGAGTGGACGAGGGCCGAGAAGGTTTCCGAAGGGGTCAGCACCGAGGTATTCGTGAGCAGCATCAGCGCCATGATAATCAGATATAGAACGCAGAGCGCGATAAAATATTTTACGGAACGGATCAGGTACTTCATGGTCGTTATCGTTTTTATAAGGTTGAATTTCTTGTCTGTTTCCGATACGGAGGCACGTGCCGGCGTTTTGCGTCCGTATTTCGGATTTTTTGTTTCACCGCCCTTGCCCGGCGACCGCATCGGCCACTTCCTGCATCAGCCACTTGGGGGTGGACGTAGCGCCGCAGATACCGACGGATTCGGCTCCTTCGAACCATTCGGGACGCAGCTCCGAAGCCTCTTCGACGTTATAGCTGCGGGGATTGGCCCGGCGACACACTTCGAAAAGGACCCTGCCGTTGCTCGACTTGCGGCCGCAGACGAAGATAATTACGTCGAATCGCCCTGCGAACTCCTCGAGGTGACTTTCGCGATTGGATACCTGGCGGCAGATCGTGTCGTGGGCGAAGACCTGCGCAGGGTCGGTGGCCCGGCTGCGCATCCGGTCGCACAGGTGCTGGAACAGGGAGATGCTTTGCGTGGTCTGCGAAAGGAAATAGATCGGACGTGTGAAGTCGATCTGGTCAAGGTCTTCCTCTGTTTCGACGACCAGCGTGGGGGCTTCGACCTGCCCGGTGAGCCCGATCACTTCGGCATGTCCCCGCTTGCCGAGTATTACTACCTGTCCTCCGACCTGCCGCATCTTTTCGTGCGCCTCGACGACGCGCCGCTGGAGTTTGGCCACGACCGGACAGGTCGCGTCGATCAGCTCGATGCCCAGCTCTTCCGCCAGCCGGTAGGTCGAAGGAGGTTCTCCATGCGCCCGGATGAAGAGACTCCGCCCTTTCAGTCCCGGCATCTGATCGTGGGTCACCGTGTGCATGCCGAGCCGCTCGAGGCGCTGCACTTCGACGCGGTTGTGTACGATATCCCCGAGCGAGAAGACCTCGCCCTGTTCTTGCAGAGCCTCTTCCGCCCGGGAGATCGCTCTCACGACTCCGAAGCAAAAACCGGAATGGCTGTCGATTTCGACTCTCATCGCCGAGGTTGTTCGTTATTGTATTTTATGCGGTGCGGTCATCGGCCGCAAGCTATCCTATCGAAACGCTCCATGAACCAGGTCATTTGCTCTTCGACGGTCATGTGGCTGTTGTCCAGCACTACGGCGTCGTCGGCCTGGCGCAGCGGCGAGATCGCGCGTGTCATGTCGGCCTTGTCGCGTGCGACGATGTTGGCCCGGATCTCCTCGAGCGATACGGAGTCGCCTTTGGCCAGCAGTTCGTCGTAGCGGCGCCGGGCCCTGACTTCGGGATCCGCCGTCATGAAGATTTTCATTTCGGCATTGGGGAATACCACCGTGCCGATGTCGCGTCCGTCCATGACCACGCCCCGCTGGCGACCCATCGCCTGCTGCATGGCCACGAGTTTTTCGCGTACCTGGCGGATCGAGCTGACGCGGCTCACGCAGTTGCTCACTTCGATCGTGCGGATGCGTCCCTCCGCCCGGTCGCCATTGACGTAGATGTCGCTCGCGCCCCGTTCGGGGTTGAAGCGAAAGTCGATCGAGATGTCGTCGAGCAGGGCGATCACCTTCTCTTCGTCCACGATGCCCGAAACGATGGCGCCGTGTTCGAGCGCATAGAGCGTTACGGCGCGGTACATGGCCCCCGTGTCGATGAAGATATATCCCAGCTTGGCTGCGATGGTTTTGGCGAAGGTGCTTTTGCCGCACGAGGAGAATCCGTCGATGGCTATGATGATCTTTTTAGGCTTGGAGCATTCCATGGGGGATGAGGTTGAAGAAGGTGGATAAAATCGTATAGACGCCGAGTACTCCGATAATAATGCCGGCCACATGGTTGATCGTGAGCATGTGGCGGGGGCGGAAGCGGCGCCGGAAAAGGTTGATCAGGAAAGCCAGGGAGGTCCACCAGAGGATAGCGCCTCCGAAGAATCCTACGATGACGAGAAATCCCCGTCCCAAGCCGGCGACGTCGAAGGTTTCGATCGTCGAAATTTTGAAAACTGCGAAGAAAGTCAGGATATAGGGAATGACCAGCACGAAATTGGCGATCGTAAGGCCGAAAATCGAAGCGAAGTCCTGCGTAAGGCTGGTCTTGCCGGCCCGGTTGCGGCGGATCTGCGGTACCGGGTTCTGAAAGAAGATATAGACGCCTACGATGACTACGAAGATGCCGGCGATTACGCGCAGCAACTGGTTGTATTGGTCGATCTGGGCCTGAAGCATCGAGTAGCAGAAATAGGCGATCATCGCCATCGTCGTATCGGCGGCGGCTACGCCGAGCCCCGACACGATACCCGAGCGGCGGCTTTTGCTGAGGGTCCGCTGGATGCACAGAACGGCCACCGGTCCTACCGTGATCGACGCGGCGACGCCGACGCAGAATCCGCGCAGCAAAATCTCGATGATTTCCAGATACATGCTCTTTCTTGCAGGTTTTCTTCGCAAAGATACGAAAACTAACTTAAAATTCGGCCCGGTTTCGGAAAAAGGGCGGAAAAGAGGGTCGAAAGGAGAATCGTTGTTCTATAATGTTGATAAGTTCTCCATAACTTTGCCTTCTCGGGTCGGGAGAGGGATCAAAAAATGGATAATTTTGTCCATACACGCTAAAAATTCAATACTATGGCAGAGAATCAAAAAATGGAGATAGATCTGGGCGAGGATGTAGCTCAGGGTAATTACATCAATCTGGCGATCATCGCGCATTCGGTTTCGGAATTTATCATCGACTTTGCGACGGTCCTTCCCGGTGTGCCGAAGGCCAAAGTCAAGAGTCGTGTGATCCTGACTCCGGAACATGCCAAGCGCCTGCTGCTCTCCCTGCAGGAGAACATTACCCGCTATGAAAGCAATGTGGGGAAAATCGAAATACCGGCTCCGCAGCGCCATTCTCCCGGCGATTTTCCGCTGGGCGGAGGTCCCAAGATCGGAGAGGCTTAAAGTCCGGTATTTCCGGTCGGCTGGTGCGGGACGGGCGGTTGTTTTGCCGAAGCCGTGAAACAAGAGAAGGCCGGCCGGGAAGAGGCGGACGAAGGCGCGACAGTTTTTGCAGCTGGGTCGGCAGTGCCGGCCACGATTGAAAAGCCGGAAGGAAATATTTCCTTCCGGCTTTTAGGTAATGGCTTTCGCCAAAGGTGATTTAGGGTTTATTCGAGCACTTCGGCGACGACGAAATTGCTGCCTCCGATGAAGATCATGTCCTCCTCCGAGGCCATTTCCCGTGCCCGGGCCAATGCCCCGCTCACCGTGTCGGCCACTTCGCCCCGAAGACCGTATGCAGCCGCTTTTTCAGCCAGCTTGCCGGCCGGAAGCGCCCGTTCGTTGCCGGGCTGCGTGAAGATATAACGGGCCTCTTTGGGAAACAGAGGCAGTACGCTCGAGAGGTCTTTGTCATTGACGAATCCCAGTACGCAGTAGAGGTCGCGGTGGGGGGTTGCGGCCAACTGTTCCGCAACGTAGCGGATGCCGTGGGCGTTGTGTCCCGTATCGCAGATCGTGAGAGGTTTGTCGCCGAGCTTCTGCCACCGGCCTTGCAGGGCCGTGCCCGAAGCGACGGTGCGCATGCCTTCCGTGAGCGCGCGCAGGCTGATCGTCAGCGGGGTTTCCTGGTGCAGCAGGTCGATGACGGCGATTGCCGTCAGTATGTTGTGTACCTGGTAATTGCCCGTAAGGTCCAGTTCCAGGTTGAAAACTTTGTTGTCGCGGTGGCGCTGGATGCTGAATTTCTGGAAATCCCCTTCCGTCGAATGGTTGATGCACGCGAAATCGTTTTCGGCATAGACGATTTTGGACATCATGGCCGTTGCCGCCTGGTCGAAGACGTGGTTGTATTCGTCGCTCTTCTCGCCGATCACGACCGGGATGCTTTTTTTGATGATTCCCGCTTTCTCGGCTGCGATTTTGGGAAGCGTGTCGCCCAACAGGGCCATGTGGTCGAGTCCGATGTTGGTGATGACGCTCACGATCGGGATGATGAGGTTGGTGGCGTCCAACCGTCCGCCCAGTCCCGTTTCGATGACGGCGACCTCGACGTCGCTTTGGTCGAAGTAGTCGAAGGCGAGGGCCGTGGACATCTCGAAGAACGAGAGTCCGAGCTCCTTCATGCAGTCGTAGTGTTTGTCCACGAAGTTCACGACTTTCTGCTTGGGGATCATCTCTCCGTCCACGAGGATCCGTTCGCGGAAATCGCGCAGGTGAGGCGAGGTGTAGAGCCCCGTGCGGTAGCCCGCCTGCTGGAGTACCGAGGCGAGCATGTGCGACACGGAGCCTTTGCCGTTGGTGCCGGCCACGTGGATCGTGAAATAGTTGCGCTGGGGATTGCCCAGGTGCTTGCAGAATGCGGTGATGCGTTCCAGTCCGGGTTTATAGGCTTCGGGCCCCTTCTCCTGGTACGAAACGAGCGATGAAAATAGGAATTCGAGCGTTTGGTTGTAATTCATAATGCAAAAGTTCCGGCCCCCTCCGGATTTATGCGGGTCTTGTTAGCGGTCGTATGTCTGTTCCGGTTACTTCACCAGATGGTTTTTCTTCTTGATCCGATAGGCGATGTAATAGAGGATGCAGAGTCCCATGAGGAGCTCCGAAATTCGTCCCAGGTAGTCGCCGTATCGGGTGTAAAAAGTCAGTTCGCTGTTGAGTTCGACCTCTCCGGTGAGGATGCCGCGACGGTCCCAGCCCAGCTTTTGCTGCACGTCCCCGCGCGTGTCGATGAATCCCGAAGTGCCGGTGTTGGCGCTGCGGGCGATGGCCCGGCGGTGTTCGACGGCCCGCAGGCGGGCCATCGAGAAGAGGTGTTTGTGACCGGGTGTGTCGCCCCACCAGCCGTCGTTCGACGAGATCAGCAGGGCTCTGGCTCCCTCGCGTACGAATCCGCCGTAGAAGTTGCCGTAGAGCCCTTCGTAGCAGATCGGGGTTCCCACGCTCACGCCGTTATGAACGAATGCCGGACCCGGTTCCCCCACGCCGAGTTGCCCCACCGTGCCGCCCAGGTCGATCACCAGGAATTTGAGGGCCTTGAAGATCCAGGTCGGAGTGCTTTCGACGCCGATTACCAGCCGGCCCTTGTGGTGGATCGGGAGGCAGGCGGTCGTGTCGATGCCGAGCGTCGAGTTGAATTTGTCGTAAAAAGCTCCCCGTTCGTTTTGACGGGCGGTTTCCGTCCGTTCCTCCGGCGGATAATAGACGATGGTTTCGGCTCCTGTGACGATCATCGCACCGGAAGATTTTTCGCGCAGGATCTCTCTTATTTTCGTAACGACCGGAGCCTGCGGCAGATAGCGCTCGTCGTAGGCGTAGGGCCAGACCGTTTCGGGCAGTACGATGAAGTCGGAGCCTGCGGGAGCCTCTTCGATCATCGAGAGCAGCAGTCTTTCCTGCATCTGCTCCGTTCCCGCAGCGAATTTGTCGTAACAGTCGATGTTGGGCTGCACTACGGATACCGTGACCGAGCCTTCATCGGGTGCTTCGTAACTCCAGAAAATGCCCAGCGAAACGAGAATCGGAAGGAGTACGACCGCTCCGGCCCAGGTCCAGGCTTTTGCGTCGCGCCGACGGCGCCAGGCCTCGTAAATCAGGATATTCGAGAGAAGCACCCAGAGCGTACCGCCGAAGATGCCCGTGTATTCGTACCATTGCACGGCCCACACTTCGTGCGAGAATCCGTTGCCCAGCAGCAGCCAGGGCCAGGAGAAGTCGCCGGTCGTGTACCAGTACTCCGTGGCGATCCAGCCTGAAACGAGCAGCGTGTAGGCCAATGCCTTCGGTCCCTTTTTCGAAACCGTATGGAAGAGCATGAAGGCGACCATGTTCAGGAAAGACGAGGCGATCGTCGCGGCGAAAGGGCCTACGGGAGTGGCCAGCCAGATCCACCAGATCGTAGAAACATTCCAGAGTACGAAGGTGAGGAGCGCCCAGCCGAAAACTTTCCACCACGAGCGGCGGGAAGCGTCGTACGAATCGCTGATCCAGAGCAGCGGCACCAATCCGAACAGGAGGGTGAATCCCGTTCCTCCGAGCCATCCCGGCGAGAGCAGGAGGGTCGAGCAAAGTACCGCAGCGAATTTGCGCCCCATAGAAGTCATTAATTTCTGGCGACAAAAGTAACGAAAGCCCTGCATATTTCAAAAAATATAGAATATGAATTCCTTCTTTGCGGAATATGCCGCTGATTCTCGAAACCCCCGACGAATTGCGTTGGGCGGAGGAAATCGCGGAATTAAAACGGTTTTGGGAAGAATAGTCGAACGGTTGCGATTCGCTTCCCGTCGAAACAACCGTTTCGACGGGAATTTTTGTGCGGATTTCCATTCGCAAGTTTGTAAATCGGAAGCGTATTCAGTATCTTTGGATAGGAGTGTGAGTGTTTCTCGTTCCTTCGAACTTATAAATCCGCCTGCCATAAATATTTTAGCGGTCTTTTTACGGTATTTCCCGGCATTCGAAGAGGGGGGAGGCGTTCCGGAGTTGTATTCCGTCTGCGCGGGAGATTCAGGAAATAGCTTTCGGGTCGAAAAACAGCCGGGAAGCGGGTGGCTGGATCATTCAATATGCGGGGCGTCACGGTTACAACGCAGAAACGATCGATCGTTTTTGGAGGGTGTACAGTATGGTTGCTAACGAGGATTCTTACTAACTATAATTAAAAAAGTTCCGATAATGAAACGATTGTTTTTTCTGATAACAATAGCTTTTTTGATAGCTGGTTGCAGAGACAAGGATGATGAAAATGTTGATATGGCGAGTGTCGGACATTATGTTTGGCAAAACGAAAGCGATCACCGCATAACATTGACCGTAATAGGCAGATTTGAAAATGAAGTTTTGCTCCCGAAAGAGCATATTTCGGAAACGATGATCGGATTTATTTTTCCGCCATCACCACGTTCTTATACGATAGAGGGGATGAAAATTTCTTTCGATGACGGGCCTTATGGCGGTGTTTTCTCCATCCCGACGGAGTATCCGACTGCGCCGTACAATCCGTGTGACGAATATAATTAAGAGATGGGAGAGGAATATAAGGAGAGCGGAATGCTTCAGCGACAATGGACTTATACGTTTACCAACGCCGACTACGATGCGGCCGTAGCTCGCGGGCCGATGAAGGAGTAGTAGCGTTTTGCTGAAACAGCGAAATCCTTCGAGTCGAAATCCCCGGCACAGCGAATCTGTGCCGGGGATTTCTATCCGGGAATTTGACCGAAGCTTTTTCGCGTGAACCGTGCAGAGGTCGGATTGCATGTTCGGACCCGCGTGTTCGGCAGCAACGGCCGAACGGGAATATTCCGATCGTAAGATTGTTTTCGATTACTGTTCCGGCCCTGCATGGCCACCCGTTTGCCGTACCGTGTCGGGTTTGGCCGCAGTGAGCGAATCGGCCCGCAGAGTTTCCGGCGCCGTTTTTTTTTGCCCCGTTTTTTCGGGTGCGGGCATTTCGGTTGCAGCCGGTCCGATCATCGAAGTATAGGTGTTGTGGCGGATGGCGGCGATGACGATTACCGCGATAGCGGCGATGGCCAGGATCAGTCCGATGATTCGTTTAGTCATGGTCGTTCTGGGTTTTAAGCACTTCGACCGCCCGCAGCATGACGGGGTCGATCGGGTAGATATTCACGTAAAATCCCGCTTCGTTCAGGGGGGTGTTCCGTCCGATGTAGGCCCGTAACTGGGCTTCGATCAGCTTGCGCGAGCGGGCGATGTCCTTGTAGTCGGGCTGTACGCCGTTGCGGGCTGCGTATCGGATGAAGTCGTTCATCAGCTCCTTGTCGGCATCGAGCAGGGCCTGGAGTTCCGGAATGGTCTTCACGGCGTTCAGAGCGTCGCGGTGACGGTCGGCGTATTCGAGCGTATAGCGGAAGAGGATGTTGCGTCCCGACACCTCGAGGAAATAGCGGGTCACGTCGGTCGTATCGACCGGCACGAACAGGTCGGGCATGATGCCGCCTCCGCCGTAAACCACCTTGCCGCCGGGTGTTACCTTGCGCAGCGAATCGTCGAAGTGGATGCTGTCTGCCGAGAAAAACTCGTTGTGCCGGTAACGGTTCCACAGATCTTCTTCATACCCCAGCGCATCGCCGTTGGTGTAGGGTTTCTGGATCGAGCGACCCGTGGGGGTATAGTAGCGTGCGACGGTGAGCCGCAGGGCCGAGCCGTCGGGATAGGGTATCTGCCGCTGTACGAGTCCTTTGCCGAACGAGCGGCGTCCGATGATCGTACCCCGGTCGTTGTCTTGCAGCGCTCCGGCCAGAATTTCGCTGGAGGAGGCGCTGAATTCGTCGATCAGCACCGCCAGGGGCAGCTCCTGGATCGTGCCGTTTCCGTCGCTAATTTCGTCCGTGCGGTTGTGGCGCCGGTCTTCGGTATAGACGATCAGCTTGTCGGCCGGCAGGAATTCGTTGGCGATGCGGATCGCCTGGTCGAGGAAACCGCCGGGATTGCCCCGCAGGTCGAAGATCAATCGCTTCATACCTTGTGCCTTGAGGTTGTTCAAGGCGGTGATGAGCTCGTTGTGCGAGGTGATGGCGAACTGGGAGAGTTTGATGTAGCCGATGCTGTCGGGCAGCATGAAGGCCGCTTCGAGGCTTTTGATCGGAATGGCGCCGCGTGTCACTTCGACTTCGACCGGTTCTGCGATTCCCTGCCGTTCGAGCGATAACTTGACCTGTGTGCCGCGTTTGCCCCGCAGCCGTTTGACAATCTCGTTGTTGGGGATCTTTTGCCCTGCCACCAGCGAATCGTTGATCCGGATAATGCGGTCGCCGGCCTTCACTCCGGCCTTGTCGCTCGGTCCCGAAGGGATGACATTGAGCACGATGACCGTGTCGGGCGCCATGTTGAAGACTACGCCGATGCCGTCGAACTCACCCTGCAACGGCTCGTTCACCGCCTCCATTTCCGATTTGGGGATATAGACCGAGTGGGGGTCGAGCTCCTCCATCAGCAGGGGGATCACCTGCTCGGAGAGCGAATCCATCGACACCGAATCGACGTATTCCGTTTCGATCAGCGAGAGCGTATAGGCTAGTTTGTTGGTCGGATGGGTCAGTTGTTCGACCAGGTTCCGCAGTTGGGCTTCGGGAGTGCTGCGACCCAGATAGCGTCCCAACAGCAGCCCCAGCACAACGGCTGCGGCGAGCAGGATCGGGAGCAGGATCGCAAGACGGGAGTTTCGGTACATCGTGTTTTCGTCGGTTTTATGGGGCGTTCATGATGATCGCCGCTTATTTGTTCTTGAACGTATAGGTCAGTCCCACGCTCAACAGCAACTGGGTCTGGATGTCGTAGTTTTGCGCCCGGTTGTAGTAAAGCTGGAAATTGAACGTCGTGGTGAGGTATTTTGTTGCCTTGATGTCGATGGTATTTTCCCAGCGTACCGTCGGATGGATTTGCAGCATCGGTTTGTCGCCGACTCCCTGCGCGTCACTCCAGGTTTGGAGGGCTTTTTCGTAGGCGCTGACGCTGGTATATCTGTTTTTCATGTTCAAATTCGACAACCAGCCAATGAAGGAGAAGAGCGTGGTGCGGTAGCGGAAGATGCCCTTCCTGCCGAACGTCCGGTCGAAGTCGATCTGGATCGAAGAACCTCCCTCGTATTTCGAGGTTTTGTTTGCATTCGAAAGGCCGTAAGCCTGCCACCCCGGTTTGTCGTCCCATTCGTTTTTGCGGACTTTGGCGCTTTCGACAAATACGGCGCTCAGGGCGATCGGCGAGAGGTTGATCTTGATCGGAAAACGTTCGAGGGGGCAGGTGTAGGTGAAACCGCCCGATATGTCGAGGTAACCCGGCGACATGAAGGTGCTTTTCCGGTCGTCGGCCGTCTGTTGCGAGCGCGACACGTAACCGTTGGCGAACTGGCTGCGGAACTTGATGATCGAGCCGACCTGCCAGCTCTTGTTGATGATGTAGGCGGGATTGGTCGAAATCTGAAATTCGTCCTGATTTTTATACCAAGTGCCCTCGCTGGTCGTAGAGCCTCCGTCGCCGGCGACTTCGATATTCATCCGGTTGTAGCCGAACTTGGCATCGAACTTGGTTTCGATGGTAAAGCGCTGTTTGGTAAAGGTGTGATGCAGGAAAAGCGTGGCGGCCAGACCGATCGAGTTATCGCCGCCCGAAGTTTCGATCCACGAATCGCTGTACGAGGTGACCGATCCGAGTATGCCGCCGCCGAATTCGAGGGTATTGCGCTCCTTGCGGATCGCGGCACGCTCGGCACGGTAGCGGGCGCAGCTGAAATAACTCTGTGCATCGACCGTCGTGGGGCGGACTTCGTTTTTGAGGATTCTTTCCGAGGGGTCGGTCTTGATTTCGTCGATCGTGATCTGTGCAGACACGGGATTGCTTATCGCCAGGGCGTAGAGGAGGGTTGAAAGCAGGTAAAATTGTTTCATAAGCAACTAATTGATACAACAAATTTAGGGATTTCTCTACAAAAATCGCTACATTTGTTAGCAAAACGATAAATAATAAGATAAAGCGAACAGTATGAAATATTTCGGAGCACACGTAAGTGCTGCGGGCGGTCCTGAAAACGCCCCTTTGAATGCACATAAAATAGGAGCTACGGGCTTCGCCCTTTTTACCAAAAACCAGCGTCAGTGGAGCGCACCGCCCCTGACGCCGGCCCAGATCGCGGCTTTCGGAGAGAATTGCCGGGCCGGGGGTTACGTGCCCCGGAGCATCCTGCCGCACGACAGTTACCTGATCAACCTGGGGCATCCCGAGCGCGAAGGGCTCGAGAAGTCCCGGACGGCCTTCATCGACGAAATGAGCCGCTGCCAGGCCCTCGGCCTCGACCGTCTTAATTTCCATCCGGGCAGCCACCTGAACCGAATTTCGACGGAGGAGTGCCTGGACCGCATCGCCGAGTCGATCAATATCGCCCTCGACCGCACGCAGGGCGTCACGGCCGTCATCGAGAACACGGCCGGACAAGGTTCCAACCTGGGATTCAGGTTCGAACACCTGGCGTATATCATCGACAAGGTCGAGGACAAGTCGCGCGTGGGTATCTGCATTGATACCTGTCATGCGTTTACGGCCGGATACGACCTGCGTACCGCTGCGGCTTGCGATGCGACATTCTCCGAGCTGGATCGGATCGTCGGACTGAAATACCTGCGGGGGATGCACCTGAACGATACGTTGAAGACGCTCGGCAGCCATGTCGATCGTCATGCTCCGCTGGGCGAGGGTGTGTTGGGGATCGAGTGTTTCCGGTACATCGCCCGCGACTCCCGCTTCGACGACATGCCGCTGATTCTCGAAACCCCCGACGAATCGCGTTGGGCGGAGGAGATCGCGGAATTAAAACGGTTTTCGGAAGAATAGTCGAACGGTTGCGATTCGCTTTCCGCCGAAACGGCTGTTTCGGCGGAAATTTTTGTGCGAATTTCCATCCGTAAGTTTGTAAATCAGAAGCGTATTCAGTATCTTTGGATAGGAGTGTGAGTGTTTCCCGTTCCTTCGAACTTATAAATCCGCCTGCCATAAATATTTTAGCGGTCTTTTTACGGTATTTCCCGGCATTCGAAGAGGGGGGAGGCGTTCCGGAGTTGTATTCCGTCTGCGCGGGAGATTCAGGAAATAGCTTTCGGGTCGAAAAACAGCCGGGAAGCGGGTGGCTGGATCATTCAATATGCGGGGCGTCACGGTTACAACGCAGAAACGATCAATCGTTTTTGGAATATATACACTATGATCGATAACGAAGATACTTATTAAAAACGAGGCCATATTATGAAAAAGCGACTGTTATTATTTGCGATACTGTTTTTCGGGTTGTGTGGTTGTGATAAGGACAACGGAGAGGATGTGGATCCGCCCGGAATCGGCCACTTTGTCTGGGTGAATGCCAGCGATCATCGGATTACGATGACTGTGAACGGTCAGTTCGAAGATGAGATCATGTTGCCTGGAGAGCGTATTTCGAAAACGATGATCGGATTTATTGCTCTTCCACCATCACCTGATTTGTATGTAATGCATGGGATTGAAATTGTATTTGACGACGGGCCTTACGGCGGTGTTTTCACAAGACCGAAGGAGTATCCGGCGGCTCCTTACAATCCGTGTAATGAGAAGGAGTATGTATGGGAGGATATGCCGGTGGAAAACGGTTTGTCCCATTGGGTTTGGACCTACACTTTCACCAATGCCGATTACGATGCGGCCGTAGCTCGCGGGCCGATGACGGAGCAGTAGCGTTTTGCTGAAACAGCGAAATCCTTCGAGTCGAAATCCCCGGCGCAGCGAATCTGCGCCGGGGATTTCTGTTGAATATTGCTTGTTTCGTTGGAGCGCTGCCGATAATTCGCCGTCAGATTCGGTCGAGGCATTCGCGGATCAGGCGGGCGCTGTCGCGCACTTCCTCCTCGGTGATCGTGAGCGGCGGCGAGATGCGGAACGCCGTATCGCAGTAGAGGAACCAGTCGCTCAGGATGCCTGCCTCCTTGAAGAGCTCCATCATACGGAACATCTTGGCCGACGAGCCCAGTTCGACGGCCAGCAGCAGGCCGCTGCGCCGGATTTCCACGACCTGCGGATGATCCGCCAGCAGCGATTCGTAGAGGGCGCCTCTGCCTTCGACGTGTTCCACCGTGCCGGTTTCCAGCAGATATTCGAGGGCCGCCAGTCCCGCTGCGCAGCAGACCGGATGTCCGCCGAAGGTGGTGATGTGCCCCAGGGTAGGGGTGGTTTGCAGCGTGTCCATGATCTCTTTGCGCGATACGAAGGCTCCGAGAGGCATCCCGCCGCCGAAGGCTTTGGCCAGGCAGACGATGTCGGGTGTGACGCCGTACTTGCACATGGCGAACATTTCGCCCGTGCGTCCCATCCCGGTTTGAATTTCGTCGAAGACGAGCAGCGCACCCACCTCGTCGCAGCGTCGCCGCAGGGCTTCGAGCCATCCGGGAACCGGGGGCCGTACGCCCGCTTCGCCCTGCACGGGTTCGACCACGACGCAGGCCGTGCGGCGGGTGATGAGTCGCAGTTGGTCGAAATCGTTGAAGTCGATCGCCCGCACATCGGGCAGCAACGGCCGGAATGCGCCCTTCCACTCCTCGCCTTCGGGCTCACCCATCAGGCTCATGGCTCCCTGCGTCGAACCGTGATAGGCCCGGCGCATCGAGACCAGCTCCGTGCGGTGCGTGTATCGCTTGGCGAGCTTCAGGGCTCCTTCGATCGCTTCGGCGCCCGAATTGACGAAATAGACGCTCGAAAGCTCTCCCGGCAGCAGCTCGGCGATGCGTGCGGCGTACCGCACCTGCGGCCGCTCGATCATCTCGCCATAGACCATGATGTGCATGTAGTCGGCCGCCTGCCGCTGCACGGCTTCCACCACGCGGGGATTGGCATGGCCGACGTTGCTGACCGAAACGCCTGCCACCAGATCGTAGTAGCGTTTGCCTTCAGGGGTATAGAAGAAAACTCCCTCGGCCCGGGCCACCTCGATCATCATGGGTTCGGGCGAGGTTTGGCCGACGTGGGCCAGGAACTGTTTGCGTAGTATCGTATTCATCGTTTTCCTTATTCTTCGGGATATTTGCGTCGGAGAATCGCTTCGGAGTCCCGCACCGAGGCGAAGGTCCAGCGATAGAGGATTTCGGCCCGTTCTCCGGCAGTCAGGCGCCAGTCGGGAACCGTTTCCCGCATCCGGGACGAGAGCATGTAGATCAGAATGGCCGCCGAAGCCGATACATTGAGGCTCTCGACCATGCCGCACATCGGGATACGGAGAAATTCGTCGGCCGCAGCGACGATCTCGTCCGAGATGCCGGCGTGCTCGGTGCCGAAGACCAGCACGAAGGGGGAAGCCGCGACATCGAACGTTTCGGGAGTCTTGTCTTCGCGGTGAGGCGTGGTCGCCACGATGCGATAACCCCGCCCCTTCAGGTCGGCGATCGCCTCGGCCGTAGTGTGGTGGCGGTGCAGGTCGATCCATTTGTCCGTGCCCCGCACGATATTGACGTTGGGGTTGAACTTGCAGCGGGTTTCGATCGTATGTATATCCTGCACGCCGAAGGCTTCGCAGTGGCGCACCAGCGCACTGGCGTTCTGGGCATGGTAGGTGTTCTCGGTGAGGATCGTCATGTAGCGCGTGCGGCTGTCGAGGGTGCGTTGCAACACCTGCCGCCGCTCTTCGGACATGAATTCCGTGAGGTAAGCCGTACGTTCCGCGTACCAGTCGAGGGGTTTATTTGCGGTATTTGTCATCGTCGTCGAGCATTTTCAGGTAACTTTCGTAGCGCTGCCAAGATATTTCGCCCCGTTCTACGGCTTCGCGCACGGCGCAGCCCGGTTCGTGGACATGGGTGCAATTGTAGAAGCGGCATTGGGGGGCCAGGCGCATCATCTCGGGGAAGTAGTGCCACAGCTCGGCATCGGCGATGTCGATCAGTCCGAAGCCCTTGATGCCGGGCGTGTCGATCAGGTAGCCGCCCGACGAAAGGGGGTACATCGTCGAGAAGGTCGTGGTGTGGCGCCCTTTGTGATGGCTTTCGGAGATGTCGCCCGTGCGGATGTCCAGCCCCGGCTCGACGGTTCCGGCCAGGGTCGATTTCCCCACTCCGGAGTTGCCGGCCAGCAGCGTGGTGTGTCCCTTCAGCAATTCCCGCACGGCTTCGATACCCGTGCCGTCGAGCGCCGAAACTTCGAGTACGGAGTACCCGGCGCTTTCATAGGTGGCTTTGAATGCGGCTACGGCTTCGGGATCCTGTGCCGCCAGGTCGGCTTTGGCCAGCAGAATCGTGACGGGTACGCGGTAGGCCTCGCAGGTTACCAGGAAGCGGTCGATGAACTCCGGAGCCGTCACGGGAGAGAACAGCGTCACGACCAGCAGCGCCCGGTCGAGGTTGGCGGCGATGATGTGCGACTCTTTGGAGAGGTTCGAGGCCCTGCGAATGATGTAGTTGCGGCGCGGCTCTACTTCGCAGATGACTCCGGCGTCCTCTTCGTCCCGTTCGCAGACGACCCGGTCGCCCACGACTACGGGGTTGGTCGAACGTACGCCTTTCAGACGCAGGCGTCCCCGGATACGGCACTTGACCGTTTCCCCGGCGTCCGTGCGGACGTCGTACCAGCTGCCCGTCGTGCGGATTACCGTTCCGGTGAATTGTCGCTCCATAATTCTTGTTCATCGATTGATACCTGCTCTTTGGCCCATTCGAGCAGCGGGAAGAGCGAATCCGCCAGACGGATCATCGGACGGTAGCATACCGACCGGTCGAGCGTCTTTTCCTCGGCCAGCGTATGGTCCTTGTTCAGAGATTCGAACGCCGAGAAGAGCAGCCCCAGGATCAGCAGCGTCTTGGCTGCGGATACCGCGACACCCAGCAGATGGTCCGGGATGCCGAAGCCTGCGAAATGAAACACCTTGCGCAACAGCCGTCCCACGATCGCCACCGCGATCAGTACGACCACGAAGACCGCCAGGAAACCGCCTGCCGCCGCGAACTCTTCGTCCAGATGCAGCAATGCGCCCGCTTCGGTGCCGAAGCGGATGCCGAGCCATGCCCCCAGGACGATGCCTGCGAGCGAGCAGAGTTGCAGAATGAGCCCCTGCCGCCAGCCGTTAAATACGGCCCACAGCATCAGGAGTCCGACGATCAGGTCTATTACGCTCATTTGGCTTGTGTCGTTTCGTTTATGCCGGTCGCATGCCTTCGCCGATATTGCCTTTGTCCGGTGAAGGGTCCGGTATTCTTTTCGGAAGTACCTTGATCCGTTTTCAGACAACTTTCGCGAGTCGGTCCGAGCCGCGTTTTTCTTCTACAAAGATAGTGAAAGCCGAGAGAAAACGGGAACTTGTTCCCGTTTTTCCGAGGCGCATCCTATCTAAAACTATGTCAAAGATAGCGAAAGGTAAGCGCAGCGCCAAAACTTAATTTCCGGTTTTTCTGTTTCTTGCGGGACCGGGATTGCAAGTGTTCCCATTATCCGCTCCAACCATCGGTTTTCGGCGTTTGTTCGAACGGTATTTCCCGCAAAGATACGGACGAAATACGTACAATCGAAAATACCGATTTTTCGATAGGAGCGCCGGAATCATGAAAGATATGGTATTTGGTGAAAGATTTTAAGAAACAGCGCCGTTCTCTGGCGGTCGGCTGGTCGGATCGGGTTTAATATAATATAGGTATTTATTCGCTTTAACGGATGATGTCACGAAGATTGACGTTCAGTGCATTGCATATGATACACATGGTCTTTACCGTAAGGTTGGTGCGTCCGGATTCGATGCGGCTCATATTGGATCTTTCCATGTCGCAGCGGTATGCGAGTTCTTGTACAGTCATTTGTTTTTCCTTCCTTAACTCTCTGATTTTATTCGAGATAAATTTTATCTCTTCCTGGTAGTTGATTGTCATTTTAACTTTTTCAATGAAAATTTTTGTCGTACAAATATTTATATATATATTTGCACCGTGCGTATCATATATGATACGCTTTCGGAGAGTTAATACGCTCATAATAAAATATATATAGTATATGAACTCATTTCAAAACACTTATCAATTATGAAAAAAACACTATTTGTGAAGTTTCTGTTCTTACTTCTGTGCGGGAGCGTGCTGACTACCGCAGGTTGTAAGGATTACGATGACGACATCGACGCCTTGCGTAATGATGTCGAAGATCTGAAGGGGGCGGTTGTCGAACTCAACGGTTTCGAGAATCGTATTGCGGCGTTGGAGCAGACCCAGGCCGCTTTCGAAGCGATCGATTTTTCCGGATTTGCGAAAAAGGGCGATATTTCTTCGTTGCAAACCCAGATCGAAGGATGTGTCAAAGACAGCGATCTGGCTGCGAAGATCGTCGCAGCGATCGAATCTTCACTCGCCGACGGGGCCTTGCAGGAGAACCTGAACAGTCTGAAATCGGGTATTCTGGAAGAAATAGCGGGTATTTACGTTACCCAGGAAACACTGGAGAGCGTTCAGGAAACGCTGGAAAATATGATTGAACTCAAAAAGGATGCCGCAGGTTTTTCGCTCGAAGTGACGCAGCTCATCGAATCTTACCTGTCGGACAACGGTTTCGAGGCTGCCGGCGGAGAGCTGACCGACAGTCAGGTGAGCCAGATCGAAACCGCCGCCTCGCAGTGGATCGCCGATGCTATCAAGGCCGAACTCGAGACGGCCGGCAGCTCGATCAATAAATGGCTGGGCGATGAACTGGCAGTTTATATGGACCAGATGACATTGGGCGACAACCTGTTGGGGCAGGTTTCCACGCAGGCGATCGCATCGGTTATGGAGGAACTGGACAAGGAGGCCAGTGCGCTGACTGAAAAGATCCAGGGACTGATCCGGGAGAACAACGGTTCGCTCGTGATTTCCAAAGACCAGCTCGACCAGGAATTTCAGAATTATCTGGCGACGTTGGAGGCCAATGTCGGTTTGCTCGGCAGTCGTATACAGTCGATCGTTTACCTGCCGGATTATGTGGACGGTCTGATCTATTTCGGCAACGGGGAGCAGTATATCGTGTTGTCCCGTGAGAACGAAGTTACGCACGAAACCGAGTACCGGAATCTTTATTTGCGTCCCAGTGCGGAAGGCGAGCAGATCGCGACTCTGCGATTCCGTATGACGCCGGCCCGTGCTGTGAAAAAATATGCCAATACGGAGGCCATGTCGCTCATAACCGAAGAGGTCGGAACGCGTGCGGCGGCCGGTTTTACGATCGAAGAGATCAAGGACATCGATGAAACGACCGGTGAATTTACGGTTGTCGCTACGACGGATTACGATTATGTTTCCGCAGAAAAGGCCGGCAAAACGCAAATGGTCGCCCTCCATGTCGATGGTTCGGCATTGAGCGAAGGCGAATCGAACGATTTCGAAACGGACTTCACGTCGGCTTTTATCGGAACCGCCTATGCCAAAGCGGGTATTCAGATCCCTGCGACGAATTTCGTGTTGGCCCGGGCCGATGCCGAGAATGAGGGCGAATACGTCGAATATACTGACGAGGTGACTACCGAAGTAAAATATACGGACAAAGAGGCTCATGGCGTGTTGGCCGGATATACGGCCATGTATAAGGACGGTGAAACGATCCTGCCGCTCGCGGAGGCTGCCGAAGCTAATAATTGGACCGTGGATCTGGCGGCACTGGTATCGGCGTCGGCGGAATTTACCTTCAGTGATCCGGGTAGCGAGGAGCTGTATGCCGTCGATGGAAAGGCGCTTACATTCGCTGTTGCCGAGTCGGAAACTGCGTTGATCGGACAGACAGTAACCGCTGCTGCGACTTATGCATTGCTCGACGAAGAGGGATTTTCGCTCGAAGTGAAAGCCGGTGCCGTGAATAAATTCTCCATCGCACCCGACGGTGTCGAACTTTCCACGCCGAAATCCGAAGTGATGTGGACGTATGCTGCCGCTACCTCCGACGATACGTATGAGGCGAAGGGACTTGTGCTGACTCCGGATAAGGGTATGCTTTCTGCCGTTCAGTATAATGCGCTCAAGGATAATGAGAATCTGGTTGTCGAACTTTACCGGGGTACGGAGCTTGTATCGGAGATCGTCCCGTCGATCGAATTGCCGGCTACTCCGACCTACGATACGGACGTGCAAACGGTCGATTTGAAATTGGTCGGCGATCTGGCACAGAGTGCTGAATATGTCGTAAAAGCCGTTTATACCAACGACGACAAGACTGTCGTAACGATTACGATCCCCGTATCCGTAACGGGTATTCCTGAAATTCCGATGCTGGAGCAAACGCTCGAATTGCCGTATAATGCGGCATCCTCGACGGGCCATCACGTCGCCGTCGAAGAATTCCGTGCGCTCCTTTGGGAGAGTCTGGATCAGACGGCCCGGGCGCAATTCGGAGAGGAAACGTTCATGCAGCTCTCCTGGACGAGCGACATGGCGAAGGATGAAGCCGGCAACTATGCGACGGTCGGAGCGAGCGGTAAGAACATCAACTTTGTCTTCGGCAAAGCTGCGGCTCTGAATGTTTCCTACACCGTGAAGAACCTCTTTACGACTGCCGATCCCGTACTTACGTTCGAAGCTGTCCTGCACGTGACTGTTACGGCTCCCGAAATCGAGTTGCTGCGCGGATCGTCGCTTTCGGACGACGATCGTGCCCAGGCCGTAATGAAGATCGAAGGCAGCACGCTGCAAATCGATGCATTCGACCTGTCGAAAACCTGGTACATCGCAAAAGATGCTCCGGCAGAAGCAAAGGTCGTTTATGCGACCCAGGCAGAAGGGGCTGTCATCACGGATGCGACACTCGATTGGGGTACCTGCGACGAATTGTCGATCGTGGTTACCGCCCAGGTGATGTATGGTGGCAAGGCGTTGGGCGAGCCGAAGACCTTTACCGTATCGATCGCTGATCCGATCGCTGACGCGACGATTGCGGTCGAAACCGGAAAACTCGTCGCCAAAGTCGATGAAGATGTAACGCTGGATGTCGCTACGTTGCTTACATTGAAGGCGGTCAATGACGTGAATGTATTCGATGGTTCGACAAATGCGCAGAATACCAATACGGCGGTAGCCGCAACCATCGAATATGGCGAGGCGGTGGTTTCCATCCCCGACGGCCGTGTGAAGTTCGATGCGGAGAGTCATGTTCTTACGGTAGTCGAAGGCGGTGATCTGGAACTGATGAAGGAGATTACCGTAACGATTCCGGTGAAATATGTCTATACGTTCGGCGAACGTACGACGCAGATCGTTGTGAATGTGACGAAATAACCGCATCGTGGACGGCGATTGTTTCAGGTTTTCTTCCTGCGGGGGAAGGAGCGGAAGAAGATAACCGGAAAATCGGGTCAGTAGAAATTTAGTGGGGATAGGCGTATAATTTGGAAATACGGAAGAGGA
>ENA-ORNR01000296-ORNR01000296.1-human-gut-metagenome-genome-assembly--contig:-NODE-296-length-49083-cov-6.075039_pt1 | contig 49083 bp, 8 predicted proteins | sample MGYA00242114_ERZ509020 | MGnify/ENA primary metagenome ERZ509020 (study PRJEB26280, sample SAMEA2338758) | human gut metagenome | biome: human gut; feature: human-associated habitat; material: faeces...
TTTATATTTTCGAAAATTAGCTTCAAAAGTATCACTCTGTTATACTTTTTTACCACTTTTTCTCAAAAAAAGGCCAAAAAGGGCATTTTTACCTAAATAGAGTTAAAAAATAAGCTTAAAATCTTTTTATTTTTTCTTACGATGATTTAACTTAATCCACATAATAAAACCTCTAGCAAAAATACTAGAGGTTTTATTAATTACATTGTTATATTATCTGATGAGCCTTCATCATCGACTTGCTTTTGGGTATTGGCTTTTTCTTGCAAAGTCTCTACTTCTTTAGCTTCACTCAAATTGTTAGCTACCAAATTAGCATGCTTTAAATCTAATTTATCTTCAAAATCCTTGTTAACAATGAACTCATAAACAAATTTATCTTCAAAAGGCTTTGAGAAATAATAACCTTGACCATATTGAATATTATTTTTTTCAAGATATAAAATATGATCATATACCTCAACACCTTCTGCTATTACCATACGATGCATGTGTTCAGCTGAATCTACAAGCATCTCAACAAATTTTTCCTTCATTTTATTATTATTAATATCCTTAAGGAATGATCTATCTAGTTTAATAATATCAATTGGTTCCTTTTCAATTTGAGATAAGGCTGCATAATCAAGCTTAAGACCATCAACACTAATTCTAAAGCCCAAATCTCTAAGTCTTAATAAGTTAAGCTTTACTTGATCCATTTTATCATACATCATATAATCTTCAATTTCCAAAACTATTTTATGAGGATTTGCCTTAGTATTATGAAGTAGCTTTTTTAGTTCCTCTACTAAAGTATCTGACATAAGCTGTTTAGTTGAAATATTATTCGTGTATATCAAATCATTGGCGCCAATGTGAGATTGGATTTCACCCATTTTAGTTACGATTTGCTCTACACCCCATTTAGAGATATAATTAATATCTCCACTAGTTTCAAGCATCTTAATAAATTTATCTGGTGTTAATACACCCTGGGTTGGATGATTCCATCTTAAAAAGGTTTCAAAACCTAAAAGCTTTTTTTGTCTTATATCAATAATTGGTTGATAATAAAGACAAAATTGTCCATCATCAATTGCCGTTCTAATTTCATTGAAATAATCCATATTCGAAGTTTCTTTACTATCAATATCAGATGAGTAAATCATGTAATTATCTCCACCATTACGTTTAACAACGTAATTAGTTAATTCAAGTGATCTTAAAAGGGCCTTATAGGTTGTTCCACAAGTAGGATATAATGCAATTGAAACAGACACAGTTAAATTAACTGGGGTTTGATGGCCATTTTCGTATGTCTGTTTTAACTTCACAATTAAATTAGATACATCTTCCTCAACGGTCGCATAATTAACATCATCCTTAACAAGAACAAATATTTTATCATCATTAAGACGAGAGACAACCGAATGCTCAACCCCACTAGTAATGCGGTATGAAAGCTCCTGCAAAACCTGGTCACATCTTGAAGGACCATATAATTCATTTAACCCTTTAAAGTTATCAATATCAATTTGCATAACATAAAAAGAACCAAATTTACCAACACGAGCAATATAATTATCAACTATTCCTTTCATCTTGGAATTAGGAATCATATCAGCCGTAAGAATATTTTTATCTTCTCGATATCTCGCCTCATTATGAAGCATTAATCTTATTAATAAATAAATCAAACTACCAATAATAAGAATTACGGTAATTGTAATTACAATATTAAATGCATTTGTCGCAAGCATTATATCACTTACCTTTCATATTAATATCTACACCATTTTTAGCCATATCAAGAGCTTTATCAAGTGGGACAGCCTTAGAGATTAACCATCCTTGGAAATAATTAGTCCCTGCTCGCTTTAAAATTTCAGCTTGCCCCTTTGTTTCAACACCTTCCGATATTACGGATAAATTAATTGACTTAGCCATTCCAATAATTCCTTTAATAATAAGTTGTGAAGTCTTATCATTCTCAAGATTTTTAATAAATTCCTTATCTGTTTTTATCGTATCAATTGGAAGCTCCTTAAGATACTGCAAGGATGAATACCCCGTACCAAAGTCATCAAGATGAATTCTAAAGCCGTGATTTCGTAAAATGTTAAGTTTTTCAATAACAACACTAAAGTTTTCCATTAAGAATGTTTCTGTAATTTCAACAGCAATTGAGCCCGGTTTTAGCTTATTCTTTTCAAATTCCTCTAATAAAAATCCAACAAATCCGGCCTGGAAAAGCTGAGCTGGAGAAACATTTATAGATATAGCAATTCCATATGGTTCAAATAATTTAGCATTTTTAAATACATCTTTTACAATAAAGTTACCTATTTCAATAATTAAACCATTCTTCTCAGCAAGTTCAATATACTCTTGAGGAGAGATATTAATATATTTAGGATTATTCCAACGTATCAATGACTCAAAGCCAGCAATACGATTTTCAAGAACATCATATTGAGGCTGGAAATACATCATAAATTCATTATTTTCTAAGGCCTTAACTAAATCCTCTTGCATTTGCTTACGATGATTAATCATATTTTGAATTGTAGCATCATATTTAATATAATCACGATTAATTGATTTTAAGGCTACATCAAGAGTTACCTTTAATGAATCAATAATATCGTCAAGAGAAATATTTGTTTTAGATACATTTATGACATCATAAGAAGAAAATTTATATTTAACATACAATGTATTATTTTTTATTTCAATTGTTTGATGAAGATTATTAATTAAATCCTCAATCATCTTTCCATTTTCTTCCTTCATATTAGCATTAAGCGTGCAAAGAAACAAATTATTCTCAATTTGATATAGATTGTTTTGGCCGATTGTTTTTTGAATACGACTAGCTACCTCATCAAGAATTGCATTATATGTCGGGGTTCCAAATACACTACTTATTTCTTCATGTTCAACTAAATCAATTAATAAAAATGTAATTACTCTATTTAAACTTTCCTGTTTAATTTTAGTATAATTTGCCACAAGGGAGAAATAATTAGGTAAACCTGTTATAGCATTTTTACTTGTTAACTCCTTTAATCTTTCATTATTTAAATACGCATCGGTTATATCACGACCAACAAGGTAATAAGTATAATTATACTTAAATATTGTAAAATCAATATATCTTTTAGTTTCTTTTCCGTCAAAACAAGCCATGATATTATCTTGTTTTTTTATTAATTCTTTAAATTTTTCATCATTTTCAGTTTTGAAATCAAAAATATTTTTATATGTTTTACCATTTAAATATGGAATGTTATGATTTATTTCAAAAATACGACCACTTCTTGTCGCACGAATAATAATAGCATCACTGCGTCTTGCAGCACGTCTTGAAATTGATATAAGCTTGTTTTGCTTGTGCAATGCATAAATTGACACCAAAATAATACTTGCCATTCCTAATGCCATAACACCTGACAAAATAAAGCCCATTACTACAACACCTTTAGTTTTTGTTTTATATTCATTCAAATCAAAAAACTGACAAAAATAAAAATCCTTTCCAAAACTTATACCAGATGCAATTTTGGTTTCATCATCAATTCGAACAAAATTGGCAAAATTTTCTTTATTTTCTATTTTGTTTTTCATATTTGTAAAGGTGTCTGAATCATCAGGAGCTACATATGTAAAAAAATGATCATAGCTTAAATCACTATATACATACTCTCCGTTTAAACCTTTAAATAGATAAAAGCCTTGTTTTGAAACAGGCTCAAAAATACGTTCTAAATCTAATCTTCCTAGCCTGTCATCTATAACAATATACAAATAGTATTTATTAACTGCATTAATTGTCTCTATATCCTGCGAGTTTAACAAAGCTGTAGCTACATTACCATAATTAGAATAATCAAATAATCCCATATAATTATCCTTAGGATTTTCGATTAATTCAACATTAGTATAATTACTAGTTTCAAATTCATGCTCATAATAAATTATTCTTTCAGAAACACTTATCAAGTTACTTTTAGTTTCATTAATAGCATCACTATAAGTTAATTCTTTTGCTCGGGTGGTAAAACTTGAAATGTAAAAAATATTAAATGTTACTACCATTAAGAACACTAATGCTGTCAATAATATATATATTTTTGTATCTCTTACACGCATAGTAAAACCTCCACAACAATTTTAGCATATATAAATGAAAAAAGATAGCCTTGCTTGTGCAACTGGCTATCTTAGAAAGACCCTATAGCTTTGCGTCACAGTATTGCTACTGCTTTGCATAAATTATTATACTTTTTCTTGGTAAAATTGTCAATTTTTGAAATAAAAAAATTGTATATTATATTTTAAATATTAAAAAGAAAGCAATCAACTTAAAGTAAAATCACTAATAATTTCATTAAATTCATTACCTTTTTTATTTTGTTATTTCCTTTTTTTCATTCGGCCTTTATTTTTGTTATTTTTTTATTTTACCATTATGCTTATAATGACAATCACAATAAGGACCACCCGATGCAAGTGTATATTGTCTTGAAAATTCGGTATTATTTAATTTAGCCATATCATAATCAAAAGCGCACATTGCAGGAATATATTCTTCAAGATTAAGTTCCTTCATCAAATGACAAATGCCACATGTTTTAAAGGTTGCTGTATATTCATTTAGATTTTCACCATCTTGAATTTCAAATACCCAAGAATAAGGATTAGACTGAAGTTCACTATTTTTAGCCTGATTTTTTAATATCTCCCTGCCTTTGGCTGTATAGGCAGTACTCTTCTTTACTGTTTTCCTTAACATCTTTGTATTCATAGCTTTACTATAATAACTTGTAATTTCTGATACTGTATAATGATTTGTTACTGATAATAAAACTGAAGAAAGCATAGCACAGCTTAAAATATTAAACAGGAATCTATCTCCTTTATCAAACTCTTGAATTGATTCAACAATTTCCTTATAGCGTTTTTTGGCATTCTTCATTACAGTACCTACTTTAGGTTCATGTAATTCTTTCTTAAGCTGTCTTTTAAAACTTCCATTAAATAGCTTCCAAATCGTTTTAGGAAAAAATCCATATCTCATATATAATTTGTCGAGTAGATAACAAAACTCAACATCCTCCTCTCATTTTATTTTTTTCAAATATTGAAAAATTGTTATTGCTAACTTGCTATATTATCCATTTAATGCAAGCACATAGTTGATATTTCTACTAAATACATATAATTTCATCTTTCCAAAAGAACAATACTTCATTCTTATTTAAAGTTAGGCTTACAACATGGCATTAATATCAACTATTACAATATCATGCATTAAAACCTCAGTGATTTTTGTTTTATAATTTTTATTATTGTAGAAAATAATCAATCCAAATGCAACTAACATGCAAACTAAAATTACAACAAACAAAAACCAATTGACAATTTTTTTCATTCAAACATCTCCAAGTCATTCCCTAATTATTAATTCATATCCGGTTGTTCGAGAGCCATCCGTTACGTTAATTTTTATACTTTCTTTACCTATTGAGACTTTCATACCTTTCGTATATTCAATTCCATTAACCGTAATAATACCTTCTCCAACACTTTCAAGTTCCAATGAAACTTCAGTTATATCTTTATCAACAATAATATAATAACTAAATTGATTTTTAGAAATATCAACTAAAACCCCATTAACAACAATTTTGCTTAAATATAATTTATCCATATCTGTAAAGTTAAAATTAATAGAATATCTTTTAACTGGTTCATCGCATAAATCGTTACCTATATATGATAATTTTATTTGATATTCACCCTCAAAACTAAAGTCTGAAACTTCATTTCCTTTATAATATAATTGAATTCTATAATTATTTACATCAAGAACTTCCTTAGAAGAGCCAATAATGCCATTAACCTTAAAGTTATTAACATCAAATGAATCATTATAATGATACTCATCCTTTAAAGATGATTTATCAATTTCAATCGTATCATATTTTTTTAAATTTAAATCCGAATCATACACAAAGTATAAATCATAAATATAGGCATAACTATCAACAGATGAAATAGTATAAGTACCAGCTTCAAGTTCAAAGCTTACATAGCCAACACCTGAAGTAATACCATATCTTTTTATTACCATTTCACTACTGTCACGAATAGATAATGTATTTGCATCAAGTCTTATAAGCATTACAACTTTAACTGGTCTTGTAACAGCAATAGTTAACCCATCTGTTTTTTCATTTGAGATAGAAGATTTAATTTTAAGAGATGCTTCATAATTCATTTCATTATATGTCAAAGCATTATAATCATATGTGCAATTCTCACCCTTCATATAAACATTAGCATATAAAGACTTAAATAAATCTTTTCCATTTAAAAAATTAACATTTTGATTTTTTTCATAATCAAGAGAATTACTTACCTTATAATGGAATGATGTCATTTCATCATTATATACCATAATCGAAAAACTTGAATTACAATTTTGATATGAAATTTTAACATCATAAACACCATCATGAATAAACGTCTTATTAATATCGCATTTAACATTATAAATATCCGTTAATTCTACATCATATTGTGATACTTTGATTTGAGCACCATTAGGATAAAATGCTGTAACACGTAAATTATTAAGAGTTAATTTTTCATTTAAATTATAAATTGTTTTTACATTAGCTGTATCAAGATTAATTCGTTGTGAGCTGTAATCTAAAACTAAAACCTCATATGTTGTAGAAACTGTTTTGCCATTAAATGTATAGTTTACATTTTGTTCAACAGGCCCTACTTTTGAGGTTGAAATTTTACCAAATTTAGCATCATTTGTTACATTTTTTTCAGTTCCATCGCTAAAAGTGGCTGTAATTATTACAGATGAAGACTTAGAATAACTAAAACCTTGATAAACTGTTTCATTATTAATGCCTGAAGCTTCGATATTTAACAATTCGATGCTAGATGTTGTTGAAGCTGTTTCAGAGCAACTAATGATAAAAAATAAGCTAAAAATTACTGTTGTAAAGGAAATAAGTTTCTTAATTATTTTCATTGATTTTACCCTCTACTTTTTTTATATAATAATTTTTTAAAGCATATTCTTTAAATTTATCGTTTGATATTTGTTCTAACGAAGAAAAATCCTTATCCTTTGATGCAACATAATGAACATTCTCATTATCATCTAATACAAATGTTACGTTCTTACAGCCAAAAAATGCGTTATAACCAATTATTTCTACACTACTTAAATCAATACTTGTTAATGAACTGCATCCATAAAAGCATGAATCAGGGATTGAATTGATTGCTTGTGGTATATTAATTGAATTTAAGCTAATGCAATTACTAAATGTGGCAACTCCTAGTTTTGCAATATTTTGATTTAAGGTTACCGTTTCTAATGATCTACAACCATCAAAGGTGTGTGAGCCAATACTTTGAAGTGCAATTGGAAATGCAAGCGTACTAAGCTTAGTACAATCTCTAAATGCATCATCTTGAATACTTGTTAATGTGCTAGGCAAATTAATTTTTTCTAATGATGTACATTCTAAAAATGCTTGAAATTCAATATTTTCAACATTTCCTAATACAAACTCTTTTACACTGCTACAGCCTTTAAATGTACTATTTTTTATTACAGTAATATTTTGAGGAAGCGTAACCGTTCCTATGATTTTATTACAATTAATAAATGCGCCTTCTTCGATAGTCGTTACAGATGATGGAATTATTAAAGAGGTAAATTGACAATTATAAAAAGCGTTATATCCTATAACCTGAAGACCATCATTTAATGTAATATTAGTTAAGCTTGTACAATTCCAAAAAGCATCCTTTTCAATGGTTGTTACCGTGCTTGGTAAAGAAAGCTTTATTAAAGATGATTCTAAAAAAGCATCAACACCAATTGTTACCAAGCCCTCATTAAAATTAACTGCTTGAAGTTTAGAATATTTAAAGGCGTTTGCGCCGATTCCTACAATGGAGGTAGGAAGAGTCAATTCACCATCTAAGGCTGAATCAACATAAGTAATAACATCCTCTTCAACAACAATTTTATTTTTATCACTATCAGTATCAGACTTTTCATTTAAAAGTTCATCCCAGCTCAATTTAGCACCATTTGCATTAACCAAACTTCCTGATGTAATTTTATTATTATCTTTTGCTTTATTGAATTTTATTGGTAAAAAAACAGCAAGGAAAGCAGCAGTAGCTACTAAAACACTAGCTGATATATATATAAATTTCTTATTCACGTAACATCGCCTCTTTTTTGCTAAAATTATCAATATCCTATTACACATTATAACACTAAATAAAAATATTAGCAAATTTCGGCATTTTAATGCTTATGAGCAAAAAAAGAGGTATCCTTTAATTAAAACAGTATTATTAAATACCTCTATATTCTTTATTACATATTATTTACTTCTTCAACTAGTAAGCCAGTACATCAGCTATTTCCTTATCCTTCATTACGAATTTCAAGCAGTGGCATTTATCAACACCAACTCTTGATTTTTAAATTTTTGATAAAATTCAATAAAATTTGTATATTATAACTTTTTTCATTTTCTTCTATGAAGCATTTTTGTAAATAAAAAAGGTTGTGAAATTCTACTTTAAAAGCAGTTTTCACAACCATATTTTAAATTACTTTTTTTGATCCTTTTTAAAGAATTTATACTTAGTCGCATAATCTATAGGTTTATAATTTAAATTTTCCTCACAGTTATGCATTACCATTAAATCAGCAATAAGCTTTTTAGCTCGTTTAACTGAAAGTGGTGATTTAAGTAGCATATAGAATGGCGTTCTAGCATGAGCACGCTTGTTTGATAAATCCTTATGTGGAATTTTGGCATATTCCGCATTATTAGGATCAAGTCCAAGATATAATCTTACCCTTGATTTAGTAAAATTAATCTTTGCAATTTGATTTCGACCCTTATATAAAACATCACAAGAATTTGTAAGCTTATTAGTTACACCATTATATTTCATAAATTCATTCTTTACGATGTTATATATTTGCTTAACCTCAGGAGAAAGCTTTTTAACCTTATCAACAAAGGTTTTTCTTTCAGCATTTTGAAGCTTATAGAACCTTAAACCTTTGACAAGCTCATCAAATCCACCTTGAAGTTCTTCCTTAGCATGACTCATCCAATCCTCTTGGAATCTATCCTGATAATTTTTAACTAAGGCTTCGATTTGCTCAAGAGTTAATTCAGACTTTTCTACTGGCTCTTCATTTTCAGAATTTGTATCATCATCTGCATCGTTATCAGCATCCTCATCTGTATCGTTATCATCATCAACAGGAAGGGCATCAACATCAAGTGTTAAAGCCTTATCAGCCTCTTCTTGCTCACGCTCTTGTTCAGCCTCATCAGCTTCCTCTTCTTCACCCTTAGTTTGGATATCTCTTAGCATAGCCTCAAGTTCCTCACGCTCTTTACATTCAGCATCAAGACGATCCTGAAGTGATTGATTTTGAGCCTTCATTTCATCCATGGCACTATCAACCTGTTCCTTTTGCTTCTTTGATAATTTCTCAATTAAAGCATCAACATCTATATTTTGTTGAGGTTGTTGCTGTTGAGGATATGGGTATGGATAAGGATATGGTGCATATGGAGGATATGGGTATGGATATCCCATAGGACCATTATTATTTTGTTGATTTTTTAAATCACGTATTTGTTGTTGTAAATCATCATAATCTCTTCTATCGCGATAAGAATCACGCTCTCTATCTCTTTCACGTTCTCTTTCGCGACGATCTCGTTCGCGTTCACGCTCAAGTTCATCAAGTTGTTCCTTAAGTCGTTTAACTCTATCATCCTCACGATTATCAATCAATTGAGTTTCAAGCTCGACAGGCTTATTCTTAGCTTGCATTTCTTGTGTCTTTTTAATAAATTCAAGCTGCTGTTGCATAAGCTCTATATCTCGTTTATGAGTCAACTCACGCTGTTCTTGTAGTTGTTGTTCAAACTTCCTTTGCATTTCAGACATTTGAGCTTTCAATGAATCTAGAGCTTCATTTTGGGTATTTGTAGTGACATTGATTGTTGTATGATTATTAGTATCTGTATCAGTAGCATCTACGCCCTTCTTTTCTACTTCAACCGTTTGCACAATAACCTGTGGCTTTATTTTATCACTATCAACTGGATAATTGAATGGGAAAATAGTATCAAGGAACTGTTCGAACTTAACTTCAGGAATAGGCTTTGAGAAATAATAGCCTTGTAATAAAACCTGACGATTAACAGTTGCAAGATAGTCAAGACATGTTAAAGTTTCAATTCCTTCAAGGCAAATCTTACAGCCAACTGATGATAATAGATTAATAATATTTTTGGCAATATTTTTCTCCTTGTCTGTAGCTAAGCTATTTTCAAAGAAGAATTTATCAACCTTAATAGTATCAAAACGATTTTCTGTAAGTAATGATAATGAAGAATAATCTTTCCCAAAATCATCCATAGCAATTCTAAAGCCCGCTTGACGTAATCTTAAAATTGAAGCTGTAAATGCTTGATTTGTTGATACAAATTCACTTTCCGTAATTTCAATTTCAATACTTGAAGGATTAACACCATACTTTGTGGTGATTTCAAGAAGTTGATCTATTTTTCTTAAACTATTTAATGTGAGTTTTGAAAAATTAGTTGATACGACAATGTCATGGCCGGTGTTTTTTGCATTTTGAAGAATTATACATGCTGCTTCAAACATTTTTAAATCAATTTGACGAATATATCCATTTGATTCAAACAAAGGAACAAATTCATCAGGGAAATATTTGATTGAACCATCATCATTAATCCAACGAACTAATACTTCTCCACCAACAACTTTACCAGTTTTAAAATCAACCTTAGGTTGAACATAAGGAATAATACATCCTTCTTCCATCGCACTTTCTTTAGAAGCATTGATTTCTTCTAACTTATTTACCTTATCAAGAACGTCTTGCGAATAGTAATAAATATTACCATCCTTAACAACTGCATATTTAAGTGTTTGAATTGCAAGAGCAACCTCATCCTTAGGATTTTCAAGAGGAACCGCTTCATATACAGCACATGTTACATCAAAGGTATAATAGCCATAATTAGGAAATTCTATTTCATTTAAACGTTCAATACATTTTAAAATGAATTCCTTTACCTCTTCTCGATTTCTATCAGTTACAATTAAACCAAATTTAGAAAAGTCAATACGAGTTACAAATTCTTGTTTTTTTAGACCTTCTGTAAATACATCAGAAATTGTACGCATTAAAAGTCTTTGATTTTTATAGCCCACGTAGACCCCACCAAGGTTATCTAGCGAAAAGATAACAATAGCTGGGGAAACTTGACGAGAGTTCTTTAGTATTTTTTTCTTGCGTTTGCGCAATAATGTAACAAAACCTTCGTGGTTATGCTTAGCACTTTCAGCATCCATTAGCCTTGATAATCTTACTTGTATGATATAGTTTTGTCTAAAAGCCATTGCAGCAACAAGTAAGACTATTAATAAGGCTACAAGGACGACCACTAAAACTGTTACTTCGAAGCTTCCTATTTGAAACAACACTTTATCTAACATTATAGTAATCCTCCTTTAACTTATTTATTCGCTGCTTTTTCTTTCTTATCTGACTTCTTGTCAGCCTTTCTAGTAATCTTTCCATACTTATCCTTATTAACAGAAATTAAAATCATAATCAAAATAATTAAGACAATAACTAATAAGATAATAAGAGGGAAGAATGTCCAGAAGTCTGCATTATTATGATTACTTGTAGATTCAACATGGAAAATAACTTGTTTTGTAATTCCATCTTTAGTTGCAATTTCAATAATTACATCATCAGGATTATTTTCAATGTTTGTTTTATAAGTAATTTCTAGTTCTTGTTTAGCATTATCGCCTGTAGCATTTAAAGCTTCAATATATGATAAGAAATCAACTTCAGATGTCTTCTTCTTACCAATGTTAATATTATATTCAAGCTTGTCTACTACTTTTTCAAGAGTATATCCATCAGATTCAATTTGATCTTCAAGAACATTATAAGCAATGTCATCACGTTCTACTTCAATAACATATGCCTTTTGATGAATTCCATCTGGTGCAGTAACAAGAATTACTACTTGATTCTTACCGATATGAAGATTATCTGCACCTAATACATTAACAACTGGAGAATCATAAAATTCATTACCATGAACTACAGTGTCATACTTAACATCTAATAAGCCAACTTTACCATTTACATTATAAACTCCATAGTAAATCTTATCAGAATTAAATACGTCTGAAATCTTTTTAGCATTTTCATCCTTTAATTCAAGTCGATCAGAACCATCCATAAGATTGCTCTTATCAGCACCAACTTGGAATACTTTTAGCCAATCAAGAGAAGCATTCATAGTTTCTTCTGGAAGACGATAAATATGAAGCTCATATTCGGTTGTAGTACCATGCACACTTGTAATCTTAACTGTAAACTTATTATCTCCTACAAGAAGATTCTTTGTTCCTGTACCTAAAATTACATCGCTAACACTTGATGAATATGCATATATATCAGCAGTCTCTTTTGTATATGGAACTCTTACAAAATACTTTGTTGTATTTGGTTCAAATGTAGTTACTTTCTTTGTATCATAATCTAATAATGCCTCACCAGTTACACCTAAATCCATTAATGTTGGATTTGCATAGTCACGATTTACAATAATAGTATAGGTTTGTTGATCTCCATTTTGTGCAATTACAGTTACATTAAATACATTTTGACCTTCTACTAATGATAGACGACCTAAATGACTATTAGATGCAATTGTTGCAGTTGAATCACTTACAATTGCAGCAATATCAACAGTTGTAACACTATTAGGTCTGCTAATCGTAAATGTCGGATTGTTTGGTGTAGTAGATGTAATTTGCTCATCGCCATCAACTGTTAAACTCTTTAAAGAATTATCAACATTTGGTTCTTCAAACTTAATAGTGATTGTATATTCCAATCCTTTAATACCACTATCACTTATAGCATAAACCTTATGAGTAATAGTTGTACCATACATAGTTGATGCAATTTGGAACTGACGAGATGCGGTTTGGACATCATTGCTTCCAGTACCATCAGTAATATAAAGCTTTGCATATGAGCCTTGTAGAATTTGTGCATTAATCGTGTATGATTTAGCACCATATGGCATTGTAATTGTATAAGGTAATTGTGTTTGATCAAATTGTTGAACATTATTTGCAGCATTTCCTTGTTGTGCAATATAATATGCATTATTTGAATCTAATACCTCAATTAAAATAATTCCATTATCGTCAGATGCATTAATAGGGCCACGTGAAATTTCTAATACATAATTTTGAGGTGTACCATCTTCAGCAACACAACTTAGAACAATTTGATAATTATATCCATTTGATGTATTTCCACCTAAAGTAAATGAATTAGTATATGGATTAGAAGATGAACCATTAATCTTAGTTGTACTCTTTGTTGGAGTTGCTTCTACATTAATTGAAGTAGCATTTCCAACATTTGGAATATTAAATGTTCCTTCAGGTGTTCTCGTTGCAAAAATAGTTTGAGCTACACCATCAATAGTTATAACAAGCTTTGATAATGTTGCATCATTATCTAGCGCTTGACGCTCAATTTCAATCTTATAAGCATCACTTGCATCTGCTTGATTTTGACCATAAGCAACATAATATTCACTTAGCAATCTAACATCAACAGTATACTTATTAGGAGATACAGTGTTAGAAAGGTCAATTGTATAATCATATGTAGTTTGTCCATAAGAATCATTCTTAGCAACGCCTCCAATTTCAACAGTTGAATATTGAGGCTTAGTAATTCTTAATGTTAATACATTTGTTGAATTTTTAGCTGTGAATGGATATTGAGGAGTATTTGCATTAAATAATAATGAATTATTATTAATATCAACATATGTTTGATTATTTTCAAATAATTCTAGATTTGCAACATCCTTATCCTTATTAGCAGCAACTAAAACAAACTTGTAAATATTTGGAGCTACTGTTGCATCTTCAGCATTTACCATAACGGTTACAGTAACAGCCTTACCAGCTCTTAGCATTACACGATATGAACTATTATCATTTGTAAGTGCAGTTAATGTTGTATCAGTACTTGTAACAGTAATTGACTTACCATTATAAGTTATATTAGTTAAATCAACATAAGACTGATTTCTACCATATTCTAGCACATACTCACCAGGAGCATATGGTGTATTACCATTATCCGGAACTGGATCTCCATTAGCACTAATTGATAATAAATCACGATCAGTACCAGGAAGAGCCTTTTTGAACTCAATTGTATAAGTTCTTGTACCAGCTGCAAGAGGATTTGCAGGTGTTGCATTTGAATAATTTTGAGAAACAACCAATTTAACAGTTATGTCATTTGTTGTGTTAATAACTGCTTCTAATGCAGAATTAAATGTATTAGAAATAGATGATGAACCAAGATAGTATCTAATATTTAACTTAGAAGTATCAATTGTATTAGAAATTGCATACTTTAAAATTGTAGAATTTACTGAATAAGGAACATTTACAACATAATTAAATGTTGATTGTTGATATATTGGATCTAATCCATATGATTTTGAAGTATCAGTAGCATCATAAACTTCAATATTATCTAAATCAGGATTTTCATCAACCCAAATATTTGTTGTATAAGTTGAATTATCACCATTTGGAGCTGTAATTGTAATTGTAACTTCATTATTTCCAGGCTTCAAACCAGAAACAATTCCTTGTGATGAATCAGTTCCGTTAGGTGTAAACGTTAAATTTGAACCATTTGGAGTTGTAATAGTTACTGTAGCATTTGAATCAGCTGGTGTTACATTAATTGGAACATCAGTTGTACCAGGTTTAGCTTCTATTAACTTATTATCAGTTCCCGGAATATCACTAATTACAACATCTGGGTCCGTTGAAGTAATATTATCAAGACCAGAATTATCAGAGGTTATTGGAACAATGACCTTAATATAATACTTTGTTCCATCAGTTTGATTTTCAGCTGTTGCATAAACCTCAAGTAAATATTCTAATGCTTGAGTTGTACTTGTTGAAACATCAAGATTATAGCTTCCATTAGTCAAAGATACAGATTGGAATGATGAATCAGTAGGTGATTTAACATTTAATTTTGGACTAGCTTTAGAACCTGCTGGTAAAGCAACATTAATAGTTGTTTTTGTATCGCCAACATCTAATGTAATAATTTCTGGATTGGTTTGATTTGTAGCAGTTGGAACTTGATTATAATATTGACCATGCTTTGAACCGCTAATACTAACATTTCCTATATCATTATTAGCATCTAATGTCGCGCTTCCTTTTATCACATTGACAGTATAAGTCTTATTACTTCCCTTCTCCGGTGCACACATAATACTAAATGTTTCAGTATTTTGACTAGCTAATGTAAGAGAGCGAGTATATGTTAGTTTATCTTTTGATAAATCATCAGGAAAATAAACACTAGATTTAGCAGACATTTTTGTAACATTAACAGTTATTATCATGGAAGTTTGAGTATAATTACTAATATTTTGAATTATTATATTATCACTATCAGGACTAAATATTATATCATTAGTTGCAATTGGAACTCCACCAATAGTAGCTGCAAATGTTGCTAAACGATTTTCAGTATCTCCAGTATTAAGTGTTAAATCAAATGTGTAAACATCAGTTGGAACAATATTTTGTCCACCAGTCTTTAAATACTCAAGCTCACTTATAACACCAAATGAATACTTATTTGAGCCCTCAATTAATGTAAGCTGATTATTAACCTGTGTAGTAACTGGTCTCCAAATATTTCCAGACTTATAATATATTCTAGCAGCTGATGACTGTAATAATAGTTGGAAGAAAATTTCTCTATTTGCATAATTAATTGTCGCAACTACATTTGTATCACCATTAGCAAAGTTAAATACTTGACTACCATTTTCATCCTTTAAATCTTGTGGATTAGACCCAACAACATTATTTATAATATTTGAAGCAACAGCATCAAGTAAGCTGAAATCTCTAATTGTCTTATCTTCATCTGCAGTATAAACAGTAATTGTATATTTTACAACAACAAGTCCATCTTCAGATGTAGCAGTTACTACGATTGTTTCCTTCTTTTGAGATGATAGCTTATTATCTTGAGAAATATTTAATTTTGCATTACCAATACCTGAAATTAAATTTGCAGTTACGGTAGCAGTTGAACCATAATTACTTCCGGCACCAAGATTTAATGTATACTCTAAATTTTGAGATGATGTATACAATTGACTTGCAAAGGCATTACCATTTGTATCATATACATCTTGTCCATTAACCTTTAAATTTTGAAGACCAACTGAACCATTAGCAGGTAAACGGTTAATTACAATTGTATAAGCATCAGACCACTTTTCATCCTCAGAGTAAACATAATAATTATAAGTTTTTGATGGACTAATTGTAGTAAATGTACTCATCGTAATATTAACTATTTTTGATGTGGTTGTTGATTTAGCACCATATACCTTTGCACCAAGTGCAGTTGCATTTGCGGTAACAGTTAGTGAATTAACACTATAAGGAATATCATAAGTAAGTGTTAATGGAGCCGCAGTTCCTGGAGTAAATATTCCAGATGTAGGTGTAAGTATATTTGAGCCATCACTTACTTCAAATTGATTTAAAGTTCTATCAGTACTTCTTGTATCTGCAACATAATATTCAATGTAGTATTCTGCAGCTTGACCAGATTGAGGAGTTACAGTTATCTTAACCTTAACAGCTTGATTCTTTGTAGTAATATTATGAGTATGAGAAGCTGTATTACCATATGTTTGAGTTTCAATTGTTAGCTTAGCATGTTGGCTTGTAGCTGTAACTACAAAACGTAATATAGCTGAATTATATGGTAAGTTACTATTTATTGTATATGTATCACCGGTCCAAGTACCTGCTCTTACTACATTATTATTTGTAACATCATAAACAACTACACTTGCGATTGAATTATCAGTATCTGCAGCCTCTCTTTCAACAGTAACATTATAAATAGCAAAATCATGTGTTACCTTATCAGTAACTCTATACTTAATACTTCCTTGATTTGTTGTACCATCGATTGCAACAGGTGTTCCTGTTGAACTTGTAATTGTATTCCATGTACCAGTTGAAGCATCATAATATTCAAGGGTTGAGCTACTAGGTGTAGTCAATGGTGCTTTAACTGAAACAGATGTAATAGTATTTCCAAGGCTATCAAGATACGGAACTTTAACCACATAATCTTTACCATTGTCTGAGTTTAAGGTAGATGAATCTAACGTACCTGTTGTTGATGTACCTGTAACAGATGTTGTAGGATCATTTAATCCCGTATTAGCAGTTATCGTCTTATACACAAATTTGTAAGTAGCTTTTACATTAGAATCACTTGAAAGTAATACAATTATTAAATCAGTTGTACCAATTTGTACGGTTGTATTAGCATAAGCTGTACCATTATATGTTGAAGATACGCAATCAGCTGTATAATTAACTAAATAATGAGCTACATTTGGTGATACCCATAAATAATAAGTTCCTTCTGCTAAATCAACAAAATTAGTAACAGGGTTTGAACTTGAATTTGCACTACCCTTAGTGATAATTGGGTCAACTAGACCATCATCCTTGGTAAATGTTATATTGGTAATAATAGGCTTTCTTTGAACATTTACAGTATATGCTTGGCTTGTAGAACCATCCTGTGCAATTACAGTAAATGTAACTGTTGAGAATGAGCCTCGATTTGTCGGATCAAGAATTAAAGAGTAAGTTCCATTTGACAATGAACTATAAGTTGCACCACTTAACGTTGATAAATCAATCTTTCCTTTTCCACTATCAACAGTAACATTAATTGTTGTACTTGAAGAAGCAGTTGCAGGAAGAGTGAAGTTAGTAGATGTTGTTGTAGCAGAAAGTGTTGCAGTTGAAGGAGTTGCCCCGCTAATTGCAACAACAGTGCCTACCTCATGACTAACAGTTCTTTCAACTGTTACATCATATTCCTTTGAATTATGAGAAGAATTATCTTCTACTTTAATCTTAACACTAGCATTATTAGTTGAAGTATTAATTGAAACAGGGAAATATCCAACTGTTGGCACTTGTGTCCAGTTTGCACCACCATCTGTACTATAATAAACAGTACTTAAGGTTGGGTCTGTAGCAGTTGGTGTAACGTCAACACTTGTAATAGCATTACCATTTGAATCACTATATGGGAATGTAAGCTTAAATCCAGTACTTGCATTTCCTGATAGTTGACCAATATTAGAAGCATTTGTAGCACGACCAGATATTGTTTTTAAACTAGTGTGATCAACCATTGTCTTTACAGTAAATGTATATACCTCTGTTTTATTTGCATCACTTGAATTTAAGTTGATAGTAAATGTATTAGCATTTATTGTTGTAGATGCTACAGAAACAGGGTCATTGTAAGTACTTCCATTAAATAATGCACTTAATGCATCTGCAGTAAAGCTTACATTAAACTTTGTTACCCCAGTTGGAATCCATACATAATAATTTCCTTTAGGAAGTCCTGTACTTGGGATGGTTACAACAGAATCAGTTTGACTTGATGAACCAGATGTCAAAATTGGATTTACTCCAGTTGAACCAACCTTAGTAAATTGAATGTTTGTAATAATAGGTAATCTTTGAATGTTAATAGTATATGATTTTTTTGTTGTTCCATTTTGAGCAACTGCATCAAAGGTTACTACATCATATTTACCTCTTACCGAAGAATTTAAAACTAATGTATATTCTCCATTATTTACACCATTATTAGTTACATTTGATGATAAATTTGTAATTTCACCATTGCCAGCATCAACTTTAATTTTAATTGTTGTTTGAGACGCAGCTGTTGCAGGGAAAGTAAAGTTTAAAGATAATGTGGAACTATTTAAGGTGCCAGTTTGTGAAGTACCATTTGTAACAGTTACAGAAGCATCTGTATTATCTCTTACAGTTCTTTCTACATTAACCGTGTAAATCTTAGTTGCACTAGTCGAATTATCTTTTACTTTAAAATATACAGTTGTTGTATTTCCACTAGCAAAGCTAACTGGTGCTACACTACCAGAAGTCCAGTTTGATTGATTAAAACTATATTCAACTGAGCTTAAAGAAGGTGTAGTAAGCGTAGCATTAATGTTTGCTGAAGTAATTACATGTCCATTTGCATCTTTATAAGGGAATGTAGCTTTATATTCTGTAGCTGATGTCGATGTGACTGTTGCTGTTGTAGAACTTCCTGCTACAGTACCTGTAACATTTTGTAGTCCAACATTATCAGCAATCGTCATATAGTTAAATATATAGTCTTCAGTAGCATTATTTGAACCGTCATAGCCTAAGCTAATTGTAAAGCTTTTAGCATTAACTGTGAAAGTATTTCCAGTTTGATTACCACCATTATTAATATTATAAGATGAGCTTTTTGCATCACATGTATAGTTTACGTTAAATGATTGTAAAGAAGCTGAACCCCAAACATAATATGTACCCTTAGGTAATTCATTAAATGAACTTACAACTCCAGTTGTTGAACTTGATGAGCTTGTAGTAATAATAGGATTTGCAAAACCACCATTACTTGTAAATGTCATTCCTGTAATAATAGGCATTCTTTGTACATTTATTGTATAAGTTTTTGAATTATTTTTCGATTCGGAAATAACCTTAAACGATACAGTTGAAAAAATACCTCTTTGCGTATTACTACATGTGAATGAATATCCATCAGATGTTGGGGTAGGACTGTCGAGAGTAATACCACTACTACTACTTATAGTACTTGTATCAATACTTCCTTTTCCATTATCTACCTTAACTTTAAAGGTTGTAGATGTACTTGCGGTAGCATCAAAATTAAAGTTTGCAGTTGTATTTGATTCTGTTAAGCTTGCATTCTTAGTTGTAGAATCATTTGTAGCTGTAACAGTTGTATCTACATTATCACTTAAAGCTGCACCACCTAGAGAAGCATTAAAATCACTAGGACTTTCACCATATACTTTACCACCAGTAGTTTCTGCTACACGCATACTTGTACAGGTTGAACTAAAAGTAGTAACACCTGAATTTAACCTTATCCTTATTTTAAATATTGCATATATTCCGCTAGATATATCACCAGTTGTTTGACCAGGACCATAAAAAATTTGTGAGTTAGTTAATATTGGGGATGGTTCAGTTACTCCTGTTGTATATAAATAGTTCTCAGCGTTACCTTCAATGTAATTTGATCCAGTTGTTCTACCAGGTAAACTTGGTAATTTTGAAAACGGTTTTCTTCTTGGATTACTAATACTACCAGTTACTTGATCAGATTTATCATCTAATGTTGTATTATCCCATAACGCATTACCATCATTTGTAACATCAATACCCAAAATAGACGTAGTAGATTCAACTTCAGTACTATTCAAATCCCACACTAATTGCATACTAGATAAAGAAGTACCTATATCAACAAACGCAGTCATATAAAATTCGCCGGATGTAGGAACAGATGTTATACAATTTGAGTAATCTTCTGCCACAAATAAATCTTCGGTATAACATACTTTAACTTTCACATTAGTACCAGCAATGCTTACCCATTGATTAATATTTGTTCCAGCAGCATTAACAGTTTTATCTATCTTTGATGTACTAATAATTGAATTTAAACCAAATATAGATAAAACAATCAAGAAGAATAATATAATTTTTTTCTTTATATTTTTTATCATATTATATTCACTCCTTTCATAATATGAATAAAATTTATGTTATTTTTGAGTGACCATTAGTAATTAACAGTCACCCAAAAATTATTAAGACGAAAAAGAATAATTTTGATTATATAATATATTATCTAGATAATATTCATAATCAGGTAGTTGATCATGTGTATCCTTAGATTTTGCACCAATGTTTGTTGCATCTGCTGTTTCAATCTTTGCTTTGGTACCAGTCAAACCTGCTATGTATTTAACCGCATTTATTTCTGGCTCTGTTAATTTTGTAAATTTCTTTGCAAAATCCTTAGCAATTGTTTTATCAGCAGTCTCTATTATTCCATTTCCATCCAAATCACCAACTACAACAATTTCTACGCAATCAATTAAAAGTCTTGATACGCTATCATCGCTGTCATATAAAGAAATATATGATCCAGTTCCAATATAATCCGTTGATGCGGTTGATAAATCAGTACCATTTGCTCCATCAAATATTACATTTCCATTAGAATCACAAACAACAATGTGTTTTAAATTATTTACAAAGTTATTTGTTAATAAATCAGAAACGGTCTTTCTTTGAGGTAAATGGCTTAATTTATAAATTGAATTCTTTCTTTCTGCTACAGTCTTAGATGCTAAGGCTGTATATCTATCGTCATTTGAAACATCATATGTATAAGTTAACGTATTTAAACTAAAGTCTTGTTCATAGCTTACAAACTTAACTGTAGATGAATTAGTTAACTGTAAATATGTAGGTTCTGGGGTTTTAATTTCAAATGTGAATGCAGGGTTGAAAGCAGGTGTTGTAGTAGGCATTTTATTTTGATTCATATAATCAGGATTACTTGCATTTGATTCCATTACAGATTTATAAGTTGAGTAATCACCAAATTCAAAACTAATAGGATATGAAGCCTTGCTCTTAACAACGTAGTAAGCATTCTCGGTAGGATTTGATGTTGTAGGTCTCATATTGTTACCATAGAATATATCAAATGCTCCAGAAGAATAGTCAAGAACTATATCAGTTTGAGAGCCAACTAATCCTCCCCTAATTGTTACAATTGTTTTTTGATCAGCACTTGTCTGGTCATATTCAGTTTTTGCTGCAGAACCGTCAGCATTTTTAGCTAACAACAAGCTACTAGATGTCGGATTAGTAAGCTTAATGTCGTTAACATAATCTGTTATTTCAAGAGGATCTAACTGAACCATAATTTTGCAATCAGCTGTATCGCCATTTGTATTCCATGCATAATTTTGATTATCCTTTAATACTGCATCGACCTCAAATTCTGGTGTCTTTACAATTTCTTTAAGAATAAAGTCAAATTGACAAGATGGATTAGTATCAAATGTCTGCCAAGTACTATCGTAGATTGTCTTAATAACAAACTTAGTATTTGCCACAGTTAATAATGAAATTGGTTCAACCTCATAGTAATATACTTTAGTTGTAGAATCACTATATAAGTAAGTTACTGTAAAGTATAATTTTAAGTTTACACTATACTTAAATGGTGTATTAGCTGTTTGAGCAGTTGGATCATATTGCTTAAGCTCAAATCTAATTCCTTCAAATTTAGAATTGTTATCTGGATTATCAGGATTATTTTTGTTATCTGGCTTTGTTGGATTATTATCATCATTACCATCGCCACTATTTGGATGATCTCCACCATCTGGGAAGGTTGGATTAGAATTTGATCCTCCACCGATATCCGTAGATTTAATAATCTCGAAATCGCATTCATTATTGATTAAAACATAATTTTGATCATAATTAGCTTGCGATAATCCATTTACAATTCCAGGGCCTATACCTGCTTGAATTTGAGCAATTGCCTTTTGAACACCAACATTAATACAATTATAGCCTTGTGCTGGTGTTACAACCAGTGGAATTATTTCAAGATGTCCTTGTGCATCATTTAGAATTCCATATACTCGTCCAAGTGGAAGATTTACGCTACCAGTATAATTGTTTCTATGAGTTACAATTCCTGTTACACTATCCTTTATCCACTTTTCTGAAGCCCAATAAACCTTTGCTGATCTCTTTCTAATTTCAAAAGGCTGCTTCAATGATTCATACTTATCATAGCCATTATTTGTATCAGCATCTAAGCATAATGTTATTGCATATTTACCAGCATTAACTGGTGCATATGGTTTACCATTAGAATCTAATAATTCTTGGTAAGTTGCTCCATCATCTAATAGCTCATAATATCTTATGTATGGCACTCTAGTATCTCCCGCAATACTAGATGTCATTTGAATATCATTAAATGTATATTGTGAACCATTATATATCATATCCTCAGGATTTGCCTTAAATGAACCCCAGTCAGTAACAATAATCTTTGATGGAATAGAAGTTATTGTTATTGTTCTAGTATCCTGGAATATATTATAGTTAGGTAATTCAATCTTAATATAGATAGTTAAACTACCAAAACTACATCCAATTGGAACATTACTCCAAGATGATGGTGGAGCACCATGTCCTAGAGGATCCTTTGAATATTGAATATAATTATCATAATCAGCGCTTTGTGTAATTCCAGATACAATAGGATAATTATACCAAGTATGAGTTATGAAATATTCTTGGCCAGTATAGATATGAGTTACATCAAAGAATTCAATATCTAAATCAGCCTTATCAATAGTAATTGTTGTTTCAATACTTATATTATAGTTATTTGAAAGAATAATTGAATTAGTATCTCCTTCTACATAGAAACCATATCCACTCTTCCAAACAAGATCAGTTAAGGTTGAACCAACAATACCACCATAATAATGACCACTATTTACAGATTTTGTTAAAATAGTACCTCTAAAAGCTTGTCCATTTACAAGACCAGATTCCTCAATTCCAGGAACCTTTTCAAATGTTGCATCTAGAAGTCTTCCTTGTTCTGAAGCAGATGATGCAAGCAATGCACTCCAAGCATTTCCATCATAAGTTTTAACCTTATTTGGAATCTTAATTACTAAATCACGAGGCTTAATTGCAAAATAAATTGGATCTGTCGCCGTATTATTGTAATTATCACCTGAATCAAATTCTAGAGAAATAATCAAATAGTACTCACCAACATTTGTTCTATTTTGAAGAACACTATTACATTCTGCATATTGATTACCTTGTTTTACGTAATATGTATAAGTAAGCTTGCTATCTAGGTTATCTCCACCATATGATAAATAATCAATATTTGTTGGATTAGGAGTTACTTTTCCATCGTAAATCTTATTTAAATCAATACTTGGAGGAGTAATTCTAGTATCTGCCTTATCAATCTTAACCGTAAATTCATCATAATCAGATGCTGCTTGATCAAGACCTAAGAACTTCCATTCACCATTTGTATATGTTGTGGATTTTACTGCAACATAAATATGAATAGGATTTGAAGTGTAATTCTTAAATTTAGGAATAGTTGTAGAATATTCTGAAATATCATTAGTAGCTTTTGCTGAATATCTTATTTCAGCATTATCATCACCACTAAATGTAAATGTTATTGTATGATAATCACCATCATAAATTCCTTCATATTTAGAAACAACATATGGCACAGTATCATATGCAACATTTAAATTAAGATCAAGTCTAATATCATAATTGTCAAGATTTTCTGCAATACTATTCTTTACTAATAATGGTACAGAAGATGGAGTATTATTCCATTCAAAATTATTAGTAAATGCAACATCTGTATAAGAACAATTAATTGCATATAGCTTAGCATCGGGACTCTTAGCCTTAATTGCCGAGTTAAGGATAACCCCTATTGGAAGTGGGTTAGATGCAAGTGTTTGAATATAGCTTAATCCAATTACAGGAATATTTCCATCATATTTATAATTCATTGAAGCGGAGAATATAACAACACATTTATTAATTCTATAGTTAATGTAGAATTCTTTAGTTCCTTCACCAAATGAATAATTATTTTCAGCACTTGATGCTCCGCTTCCTTTTAGTTTAATAACTAAACGGTAATCGCCAACATTTTTAGTCTTAGATGATAGCGGACTTACCAAATCATTTTGGCTATAATAGAATATTTCATAATTATTAGAATTAAAACTATTATTGCCAGTCTTCGTAAGAATTGTAAAGTTAGGAGCTTGTTCTTCTGCATTATAAGTCAAATCAGTATCATATCCTGAAACAACAAGTTCACGAGGTGTAATTGTAAATTGCTTTTCCTCTTGAATACCCATAAAGTTAGCTGTATCACCATATTTAATAGTTACCCAATATGTACCAGCATTTGTAGGCGTAGGTCCTAAGATTTCTCCACCTCTAACACCATTATTATTCTCGTAATATTTAACCTCAACATCTTTTCCAGCACTTAGAGCCGCTGAAACAGTACCGTTAAAATCATATGTATGGAATACTGGATTTACAGGATTTCCATCATATTCCTTATCAAGCGAATCAATGCTTAAGCTATTTCTAACCTTCTTAATTTCAAATGTATATACCTGATCAAGAAGATCATTAAAGTTAGCTACCTTAGTCGCTCTTACCTTATACTGATAAGTGCCTGCTTCAGTCTTAAGATTAGTTGATGTTGTCCAAGAACCATATGTTCCTGTTGCAAAATCATATTCAGCATATTCAATATTAGAGCCCTTAGAATATCCAGTAGGTGTTACAATCCAGGCTTCAAATCTAACGCCACTATTTTCATCATAATTAAATATTCCATCACTAGGAATATTTGTTCCTAATGTAATTGTACCTCTTGTGATTTCAAGCTCGAAGTCAAAAATGAAATCATAATTATTTGTTACATCAACATTATTCGCATCACGTATCACATGGAATTCTGGACGAATATTAATAATACCCTTATCAGTTCCGGCTTGAGTATAGATACCAACAATTGAATTATTAGTTATCAGTAATGCAGTAATTAGCTTATGATTATAAATACCATCAAGCAATCCTTCATCACCATTTCCCGTTTGTCTTTGAACTGAGAAATCAGATGAGCCATCATTTAAAGCACTTACAAGATCATAATTCCAGTATACACCAGAATACATAACCTGATATGGTGAGCCATTATTAGAACTTATATGATACTTTCTTCTATCAATCTTAAAGTGGTTTTCAATAACCGTTTCTGCATAATTTCCTTGTGCAGGAATCTTTAAACGATAGATATAATCACCGGCATTTGTCACACTAGAAAGCTCTTTACCAGAAATCTTCCAATCTCCGCTTCCTTGTATTTGTTCTTGGGCAACGAAATAAGAAATTGACCATTGATTTGGAAGAGTTTCTCCAAATTGAACACCATTATTATTCTTTATTGAATTCCAAGTATTTTCATCATATGCTATTCCATCATATATCTTATTAAGAAGATTTGAAGAAACAGTTAAACCATCATCAACACGAGATTTAGGATTAATTATAAATTTAGTACTTCCATAATAATTTTCAAAATGAACTAAATTACCTGAGGAATCTTGAGCATTATCGGCATAAATCATAAAGTAAACCGTATATACACCAGGAGCTGTTTGCTCATAGTCATCTAAAGTATAATCTAAATTACTAGTTGAATTCTTCTTACCATAGTGAATTACACAATATTGTGAGGAAGGATCATCTACATAATTAATAACGTCCGTACTATATTGCTTATTGAATGACGTTGCAAAACTAATTGGACTACCAGTATAATCAACCATAACATCTGGAATCTCTCTTACTGTCATCTCAGGATAATGAGCATGAAGCTTAAATTGAAGAATAATACGATAATTATATGAATTATCACTTGTTCCATTTGTTGTTTTCCATTCCATTCCAAACAAATCATTATTATAGAATAGCCATGAATTATCCACTCCATTACCTGTAGCTACAGCATTTGAGTAAAGATAAGTCATACGTGATAATTTTTGTCCTGAAGCACTATAAATATGATATTCGAACTTATCAGCGCCTAAAAGGCCTGATAATTGAATTGTATTATTTACAGTATTATTTCCGATGAAGAAGTTTTGATTAAACTGAGCAGTTGTTTCAATACTTCTAAAATCAGAGGAACCTGGATTACTATCATATGTAATATTTGTTTCATCCTTTACCTTTAAATCAACATTATAATCAAGTCTTAAAACGGCTGGAGTAATTTCAAATTCAAACATATTTTGAATCGAATCTAATGTTGTATAGTTTTGTAAATAATTAGGATTATTATCTGAATCTGATGTAATCTTTATAACATACCTACCAGCATTGATTGGTAATGTTTCAGAAAAATCAGAATCCGGAGCACCTGAAGTCTTAAAGTAAAACCTTAATAGCTTATATCTATTACCAGATGTTTCAATTCCGCTTGAATTGAAATCACCATTAAAGCCTCCACTAATACCAATCGTGGAAGTATCAAATGTCGTTCCTGTATATGTTCTATTTAAATTAGATACGGTCAAATATGCATCTGCTTGTCTAATTCTAATTATTACATGACCGACCTCTAAGCTTTCGTTACCATCTTCTCCAGCAATAGAAACCTGATATCCAACATAATATGTACCAACAACGATAAATTGTGGCTTTATAGCTGACCAAGCAGTATTCTCATATCCAACAGGGTCAACTAATGAATCGGTTGCATCATCATAATATCCCCACTTGTATTGAATATCATAGCCAGATGCATGGCTTATAACATCAACCTTTGGTGAATGATATTGATTATCAAACTTTGTATCCTCATCTGCAGCAGATACCTTAAGATCCTTGCTAATTAATGTAACTTCAACATCTCCATCACCAATTGTAAATTCAAAGTTATCAGCTACATAATATGTTTGACCATCAAATATATTTATTCCACTATCATATTTGAAATTTCCTGAAGGATCTGTAACCTTAGCATTAATATCAAATGATGTCGCTTCTCTATAGGTTCCATCCTTTGCAGCTTTAGTTTTTAAAGTTAATTCCAAATTATACCCAGGGAATGAATCCTTAAATCCAATAATATTTTCAGTATCATTTTCTGTAAATGTTTTAGACCAATTTGTTTTTAACCAAGTTTCATTAGTTATATATTTAATATTAATAATACGCTTAGTAACGTTAAATTGGATTGAATCATAATTAAGAATATAATTATTAGCATTTACTGTACTTGTTGGTAAAGCACTAACAAAGTATCTGCCAGCATTAAGCATTGGAATATTATAGCCAACACTAATACGCTTTGAATCAAATAATTCATATTGGAAATCAATTCGATTACCAAACACATCTGTAATATATGGTTTAGCATAAATATCCTTACCAGTATAAACCACTGAGGTTTCTTCCCATTGAACATTTACATTCTTAGGTATACAATGAACCTTTGCAATCTTATACCACTTGCCATTTATATAAATATCACGATCAGTTGTAGGATCACTTCCAGCCCATGCTCGATAATTTTTACCTTGTGCAATATGAATATAAACACGATAATAACCAACATCAGTTTGATCAGTTAGGATTGAACCATCAATTTCATTATAATCAGAATCAGTCTTAATATATAAGGTCTCAACCTGACCATCAGATTTTGTTGTATATTTTGGTAATATGTTATGTCCATTATATTCAACTTCACTATCTTGAACATAGAAATCCTTTAATTCCGCACGTTTAATTGTAATTTGTATAGGGTAGCTTCCATCATCAAGTTCTGTAAATGCAGGACGATAATTTTCAACAACTGAGTTATTATTAGCATTTATTTCAAAGAATACAAACTCAAAGTCTCCTTCCATCTCATATGGATCACCATTATTTTCACCATCAAAATCACCCTTAGCATCAGCTGACGATGTAGTAAATGTATAATTTGCCAAGCTAATATCCTTGATAACATGCCCTGGAATTAATCCAGCATTAGCTAAATTATTCTTAGAATTAGCACTTTCATCATATGTTGAGCTAAATACATTATTAACAAACCAAACACCATTTGGCATTTCAAATTTACTTTCATCATAAACCTTAAATCTCTTCCAAGGATCTGTAAGCGTTGTTTTGAAATATAAGGTTCTTTGTTCAAGTCTTATTTCCTTGATTTGAAGCACCTTACCAATGTTTGAATCAATTCTTGATGGATTATACAATACAGCATAGTAATCGCCAGCATCAATCATATAGTCTCCATTTGAATCTGGATTCTTTCTCTTTGAGTCATATAATGCAAACAAAGCATTATTTTCTGGTGTATCACTATCAAAGAAATCGTATAAATCATTTAAGCTCATGCCCAATACATTATTTAATATAGATTTCTTAAAGTAATAAAGCTTTGGCTTTTCACTATCAGTCAAATAAAGTGGTGACGTATGAATCGTATATGTTGTTCTATGCTTTTCTGCATCATATATACCACTGAAAGAATCAATATCAGTAGAAATACTAGCTTGATCAATGATGACTCTAACTTTACCACGTTTTTCTTTATAATTACTTGCAGAAATAACATAATTTAATGTATATGTTCCTACATTACGGAAGTTAATGTTTGTTGAAGAAATATCTGTTGCTTCTTCCTCAGTAACATCTCCTGTCCAGAATTTCCAAGTAATAATTCCTGGGTAGCTACTTGTTATTGCAACCTTAGCATTTTTATTAAATCCATCGAAAACAAATTTTTGCTCTTCAGGAGCATCAACATCAAGCTCTGGATAGCTTATTACAAGCTTTACATCAAATACAACATCATAATATAATTCTGGAGCATTTGTATTTGTATCAAATAATTCGAGATTTTCTAATGTGAAAGCTTCTAGCTTTGGCGTATAGCTTGGATGTAATTCCCATTGACCACTTGCTGCATTATATACGTATGTAATACGGTAAGTATATGTTCCTACTGATGAATAACGCGTTTTTATTTTAGCTTTTAAGGTGTCGTTTGATAAAAGAGCTGTTACACTGAATCCTGAATCAGAATTAGTATTAGCATTACTGCTTGTATAATCAACATTAAGTTCAAATACATCAGCCTTATAATCTCTTTCTGCATCAAATGAAATTAAAACCTTACGATTAATAATACGATATTCAATTAAACCTCTATCTGATGCTGATAAAACATAATTAGGGTTATTATAATCATCATTAAGCTTGAAATAATATGTACCTGGAATTATATGCCATGTATCAGCATTTCCAGCACCATCAAAGGATGCAATACTATATGTAACAACATCAGTTGTTCCAGTCGTTACAGTATATTGAGGTACAATTGTTTCGCTCGTATATTCGTATTCTTTTGTATATTCTACAGTTAGAACACGAGGAACAATATGAAAATAAAATTCAATTGAAGTGCCTTCACAATTTGAAGTATCTGCATAGTCGATTTCAACATAGTACCAACCTAAATCTTGAGGAGCTGTCCTATAATTACCTGGTGATTTAGTACCATCACCTGCAATTATAACATCACGATATTTAATTGTCTTTTGACCATCATGGAATGTTGTTACACCTAAATCATTATATGTGACAGGGCGAGCTAAATATTCAATTTCAATTTCATCCGTATAATTAGGCTGAATATTTGTAGCTTTTTCAATAAGAATTGTTCCACTAAAGATTTTCTCTTCAAAATTATCTCCAGAAACTCTTATATAAAGTGGAATAGGAGCACCAGTAACATTCTTATATCTTGCAATAACTGGAGAATAAACAATCTGATTTCCTTGAACAGTACCATACTCAACCTTTAATGGAATCATTTTTTCAATACCATTAACAACTTGAGCATATTGATATGATAAATCATTTGTCTCAAGAGAGCCTGTCATAACTAAGCGATCGGCTGATGAGTTAGATAAAATACCTGAATGATATTCACCATCATATTGGCCTTGATAGAAATCACAATTCAAATCTAGGGATAGAGGATTAATATTTACTGTTATATTTTTCTTAATTGGACGATATCCATGCTTTAGTATTTCAACATAAATATCATATGTACCAGCTTTTGTAAATAAATCCACTTGATAATTGGCACTACCTACAACAATCTCAGATAGGTTGTATGTTAACCAATTCTTGTTACCATCATCCATAGCAACTCTGATAGTAAGATCTTGAATATTAATTCCTGAACCTAAATTAGAAATCTTAAATCCGTGCATTTGACGATCATATGTTACATTATCAGGTGTGATTGTCATTGTCATTTGAGAGCCTAAATTACTATCAATAACCATAGGAAGATATTTATAACTTGTATTATAATTTAAAGCACTTGCCTTAACGATTATATGATAAATTCCAGCATCAATTCCAACAGGAGGAACAGTTGTCCAATTTGTTATAGAATCAAAATCAATATTACTAATATTATCTGGTGCATCAGCTAATAGACTATAATATACATCCGCATAATATGGGTTCGTAGTGACATTAATTGAATGCTCAAATCCATCATATGCAAATGTCCTATCTGCTGTATCACATATAATTTCGACATCCTTACCATTAATTTTAATTACAACGCTGTCATACTTAGTTTCATAATTATCTGCTACAAGCTTAATATATGTAGTATAGTACTCAGTACCTGAATTTGGTTGTGAATAGAAGAATGGTTGAGTTGACCAATCAACCTCTACTGCTCCATTTTCAGGATTTTGTTCACTATAATAAATATGATAATTTGATGTAGGATCTGAAACTGTAATTGTTGCATAGTGGTATGCTTGATCATATGTAAATACATATGTTCCTGATGCATCTTGATTATTGTCAGACCAGTCAACATTTAATTTATATTTAAATTGCTTAGGTAAAATTTCAAATTCACCCTTAAATACAACAACATAATTACCTGTTTGGTCACCTAAAGCATCATTGGAAACTCGCCACAATCCATCAACATAGAAATCGCCTGTAGTTGATGCTTTGTATAACTTAACAGCACTTGAAATTGACTTAAATGAACCAAATAATGAATCTCCACTTAACAAATTCAAGCTAGGTCTTGTAGAACTTGTATCTCCCGTTCCGTTTGCACCAGACACATAAGACCAAGGCTGACCATCATACTCTTTAGAAGAAATCGGATCATCAACTTGAATAATTAAGCTACGAGGAGTGATATTAAAATCAATTCTTTCATCAAAATCCTCAAAATATTGACTACCAGTCATTTTAACTTTGACATAATAGCTTCCAATTGCACTTGGGGCTGATGCTAATTCTTGATTATGATCCTTATCATAGAATTTAAATTCCTTAACAACATTTGAATCCAAATCAGAAGGTCTTCTTAAAAGAGCATTCAATACATTTACTGGCTCTCTATCATATTCCTTATCAAGTGATTTAAATTTAAATAAACCTTTTGTTAAAACAAGTTTAATATTCTTAGTTACAGTTTCATAATTTGTTTTTTCAATTTTTAATGTTAAATCTATTTCTCCAGTACCTGGAATTTCTTTAAATATATATGTTGAGCCACTAGTATGACTACTATTTTCAGTAATTGTTACAGTTGGATTATTTGTAAACTTATTATAGAATATAGCACCTAAATTGTGCTCGTATCCATCAATTCCATACTTAATATATAATGGATCAATTGCACCTATATCATCATGAGAGAAATTCTTTTCAAATACCTGTAATGAATCATCAATTGAAATTATTTCTTGATTGTATGATACAGTACCATTAGGATTGTCAGTAGGTAAATATTCATTGATAGATAGATTATAATCAATTGTAGCATACTTAATTTCACAAGTAGCATTCAATGTAACGTTATATTTTTGAGTTTCATCCATAAAACCTAAAGATGGATCAGCATCGTTAGTTAATCGATGTGAAGACTCAATATAATATCCTGTTGAATAAATATTTGTATCCCAATTAAAATCACCTTTACGGCTTAAATTATTAGAATCAGAAGAATATGTACCCTTTTCTAGATTAGTACTAGTACTTGTAGTAATGAGTTCACCATTTAAAACTGAATTAGGCCCTAGACCATTAATTTCCATTGTAAAGGTTGGTGGTGTATCTATCCATGAGCTAAAGCCACCATTATATCGATAATAATTATGGTCCTCATCCAATGTATATTGAGAAGATATTGTAATTGTTACTTCTCCTTTTACAATCTCGAAATTTGCTGTAAATGTAGTTCCAGCCTGACCATTATATGCAAAGTTTTTACTGTAGCTTACAATTGTCATTGTACCAATTGTACCTGGATCAATCGCAACCGTATTATTTGTAGGAGTAACCTCTACGATAAATTTGGCATCCATTTTACCATATGCTTCATCGTAAATATAAGGCTTTGGGGTTAGCTCTAATCCGTTATATTTATATTCATAACGAGATGTTGCAGCATTCCATTCACCATCCCATACAATATCTGAATCAATGAAATCATATGGAGTAATTTCTACAAACAATGTAATTACTGGTACAAAGTTATTAGTAACCTCTTGGCCCTTAGTATTATAGACATGGTATCCGCCTTCCCAAACAAAGCCTAAGCCTGAAACTCCACCATTTCCATTTTTTTTATCAGACCAATATTGTCCAACATCATTACTTTCAGTTTTCAATTTTCCTTTTAATACATAGCCAGTAGGAAGATTAGGAGCTTGTCCTGAAACTGTCCATTGATCATTTGACCATCCTAAGCCATTGTATTTTACCTTCAAAATAGCATCCTTATAATCAGATATACCTTCTAAATTATAATAATAATCCAAAAATACATCTGAATATGCGCGATATCCATACCCAAATTCATTTTCAATATTATCAGATTCATTTGCTTCATGGAAAAGCATTAATTCATAATGCGTAATAGTAAATGTTTTAACTGCTGATCCATATAAAAATCCAGTATTAGATGTAAAGGTAATTGAAGCGGTACCAACATTAACATTATTACTATATCTAACAATTACATTATCAAAGCTAGGAATCCTACTATATTGATGAGTAGATGAATCATAATTATAGAAACGATCATAAATAATATCCTTTTGATTTTCTCTAACCATTGTTGGATCTACATATTTAATGCAATTTTCATTTGAACCAATTTCTATAATCCTTGGTTCAATTGCATCACCCATATTATAAGTATATGAATCATCTTCTAGTTTAAAATCAAGGGCAGACATAAGAATAGTTGGTGTTGTACCAACAAATCGCCAAGCTTCCTTATAGAAAACAATACCATTTGCTATATATACATCTTCTTTACCATATGATGTTCCATAATAGTTTGTAATTGCATTAGCATTAGCTTGAGCACCCAACGTTTCAGGTACAAAATTACCTGAAGCCGTTGCTGCAGTTGCATATTTAGTAGCTTGTGCAACAGTCATTTGGGAATAAATATAAACTGTATGTGAAGCTTCAAAGGTTAAAACTCCTGCACCCATTTCAACATAGTTTTCACCTAGGACAAATGAATTAACCTTTTCAAAGTAATTGTCTCCATATCCATCAAAGGCACCACTAATAATACCTCTAACAGGAAGACCATTATATGTTGAGGGGAAAATAACAATATCACTTAACAAATATTGCTTCAATCCTGATGACAATGTTGTAACAAACACATAATCTTCAGTATTAAATCCTACAATTACATATCCCTTTAAGTCCTCATCATAAGAGTACTTAAACATATCATCTGTATTTTGACCAATAACCATTACTGGGAAGTAACAGTTCCAATTATAGCCCCAATTAGTTGGCCATTGACTTTCTTGATAATAAACTTCTAAGTAGAAATCCTTATTGCATCCATAGAAAATTCCGTTTTTTAAATCGTCTACATTAGTCTTTTTATTAGTACCAGCAATCATTGAGACACAATTTCGATTAATTCTTAATTTTTCTAGATGTGTACAATCCTGGAATGCTCCATTACCAATTTGAATAATGCTTTCTGGTAACGTAAACGTAGTAAGTGATGAACATCCCTTAAATGCATAAGCACCAATAGTATCAATTGTAGATGAAGAATTATCAAATTCTAGACCACCAGCAACACCATTACTTAATAAATTATAGCAACCATAGAATAATCCTTCAGGAATTTGCTTTTTTGATGTTGGTAAAGTATAGTATTCATTTAAGTTTACACCTCTAAGTGAAATACAATCCTTAAACATGTAATTAGTTAAAAATTTAATATTTTTAACACTGACTAATCTTCCACAGTCTTCAAACAAATAATTTCCAACACTTGAAAGTGCAGTATACTTTGAAAAATCAAATTCAGTTATTTGGTAACAACTCTTAAATGCTCCATTCCCAATGGATGTAATTTTAGCATTTAGCACCGTACTAATTCCCGTTATGGATGTACCCATAAATGAATAATTTCCAATTGTTGATACAGTTGCTGGTATAAAATTATCCATCTCTCCTAATGATGAGCAATTTGCAAAAGCATAATTAGCTACATTATTAAATTGAGCCTTTGGCCAATTAATCGTTGTAAGATTATTATCACAATAGAAAGAATAATCTCCAATTGTTGTAATTGTAGCATTTGGAATTGCAACTGATGACAAAGATGTCATATTGGCAAAAGCATATGCAGGAACTGAAGAGATTAAGCCCGTTATATTAATTCTTGTTAAAGATTTAGGAATATAATATACATATCCTGATTGACTAGCAACATAAGAATTACTATATGCAGTAGTTCCAAAATACCAGCCAATTGTATGTGTGTAATTATTTTGACTGTTATTATTATAATCAGCGCCAATAAATGGAACAACTAATGTATTTAAACTACTGCAGCCTGTCATACATCCACCATCTATTAAAACTAATCCTTTATTGTCAGAAACAATAGTATCTTGAATTTCAATTGTGTTAAGCTTTGTAAAAGCTCTAAATGCATAGCTAGGAATAGCTGAGTCATTCGTTATTGTAATTGTACTTAATGAATTTGGTATAGATGCTGAATATGATGAATATCTCCATGACCCTGAAATATAGCAATGTTCATAGTAGCCATCGACCTCCTGGCCATATGAGCCCATTGGCGCAAATAACCATACCATTGAGTTTCTTACTGCAAGATCCTCCCACCAATAATCATTACCATCGGAATAATATCCATAGTTATTTTTATTACTATTAGAAGAACCTACATCGATTCCTCTTTGTTTTCCAACAAAGGGAATTTCTAAGGTTGTTAAATTCTTGCAGCCATAAAAAACATTTCTTTGAGCTTCTTGCGTCGCTTTAGAAATAATTACATTTTCTACCATAAAGGTATTATAGAATGAGTATGTTGTTAATACAGTTTGGTGATTTAAAGTAACTGTTTTTAAGCCACTAGGAATATACCAATATTTGTTTGGTTCATTTATAATCTTAACTTGTTCTGTATTTGAAAATAAATTTTTACCAAAAATATATCCTAATTGTCCATTAGAAACGGAATCACTAGCACCAACGAATGGCAAAGACACTTCTTTCAAGCTAGAGCATCCATACATAGCACCTTCTGCTATAGTTGTAACAGTATCCTTTGTACCGGCTGCTTGTGATGACATTATTCTAATGTTTTGAATCTTTGAACAGTTCATAAACGCACCAGGCGCTACAACTGTTTCGTTTAAAATTGTTACATTAATTAAAGTTTCTGGTATAAAGAACGAATGTTTCTTTGTTGTATCAGACTCATTAGGATCTCCAGTTTCATTTTGAACAACCTGATATGCCGAGCTTAATGCTCCATCGTTTGTGCCATCAGCTAGCTCTGAATATTCACCAAAAATGTAACCGAATAATGCTTCCTTTGAGTTAGAATTACCGGCTTTACTACCAATAAATGGTAAAGTAATACTTGCTAATTTCGAGCATCCGTTAAAGGCCATACTTCCAATTGATGTAACATTAACAGGGACAGAAAAGTTTGTGAATGCCTTACAATTTCTAAAAGCTTGAGTTCCAATGCTCGTTACTGTTTGAGGCAATGTAATTACTCCAGGATTATTACTAGCATCCACAGAAGAGCTTTTAATAACACTTAAATTAATACAATCTAAGAAAGCTTTTGAACGAATTGCAGTAATGCCCTTTGGTAATGTAACCTCACTAAGGCTAGCACAATTTGCAAACAAGCTTTCAGGAATCTCCTTCAATCCTTCTGGCAAAATTAATTTTCCTTTAATTTGATTACCGTTTGAGTCGTTTATAGGATTCCCATTAAGTTCAACTGCAGCTCCACCCAATCTAGTACAATTTGCAAAGCATCCTGTTCCAATCGTACCACAATTTGATGGTAATATAGCTGTGTGCAAATTATAGCACTGATAAAATACATATTCTCCCATTGTTAACGCATCAGTAAACTTATTAGTAAAATTAGGATCATTATTATAACTAATTGTTACATCCTTAAGTACTGTCATATTATAAAATGCACGTGGAGCCACATATACCTCATCAGTTATTTCAACTGAGCTTAGATAATATGGCATATATAAATATGTAGCATCACTAGATGTGCTATTATCTGTTACCCAAAGGGTTGTACCTGCGCCATCAAAACCATTTGTATTGCCTTGATAACCCAATGTTATAGTAGGAGATTGAATAACAGTATTTCCTTGAGTTTGATCAATATACGTTGTTTTATAATCAAAGCTATAAAATCCCAAAGTATTTAAGGAAGAAACCTCTCTTCCCATCAATACTGAGCCATATCCAAAGATTGATAAAAATGCAGACTTATAGCCATCTGCTCCTAAATTTCCATCAAAATTATGATTTCCACGCTTTGTACCAACAAATGGAAGTTTCATCTCTTCAACATATCCAAGACCATTGAAGGAACCAACCTCAATATATTCTACTCGGTTAGGAACCTCAATCCTTTTTATATTTTTTACAAAGCTTGCACCTGCAGTATTTAATGCGGCATTATAGCTAAAGCTACTAAAATAGGAATGACTATCCGTAATTTTTGCTCCATTAGAATCAACCGTACAGTTAATTTGCTTAACTTGATAATCAATACCATTATCCCTAATGCTTTCAGGAAATTTAATGTTATAGCCATCTGCTCCCGCTGGAGTTTGCGTACTAACACTAATAATTTGGGCATATTTAGTACTACTAAAGCCATTAGCACTCAAATCATATGTACCATTATTGTCAATTAATCGATAGTTAAATGTCGCAGAATTAGAGTCAAGAATTGTATAATTCTTTCCCTTGACAACACCAGGGCTTGATTTATTCGTTCTAAAATTAAAAATAAACACTAAACCTATAGTAACAATAACTAAGCTTAAAAGACCAAAGATAGCAATCTTGCCCTTTGTAAACCTTGATTTCTTCTTATTTTTCTCTATATAGTTTGTTTGTTTCATATACAACCAACTCCTATTTTTATCTTTTTTCGACACTTCTCTACATTAATTTTAACTCCAAATGCTCTTAATTACAACCAATAACCCCTCTATTTATAGTTTTTCGAAACATTTTTATAAAATTTTTGGCTAATATACTTATTATTTGGCATGAGTCTTTTAAGACTCACGCCGCAAATAAGTATATCAACCTATAAATATTGCTTGGTGAAGATATCATAAGTTCCTTTGATATGCATGCTAATTAAACGTGAATCAGCAGAAGTTACTTCACCATCACCATTTACATCTGCTGCAAAATAGAATTCATTCTTTAATTTGTTATTTCTTAATGCTTTATTAATCATAACAACATCTGCAGCTTCAATAATTCCATTTCCGTCAATATCACCTAATACTGAAACATAGACTGTATCAAGTAATGTACCAACTGAATTTCTCAATTCAATTCGAGCACCTGTACCGATAAAATCTGTAGAATCATGCTTATTTAGATTATTATTGCAGTCATAGATTCTAATATTATCTCTTTGACTAGCATCAAAGTTAGCCAAGAAATCGGCTATAGACGTACGAACTGATACATTTGCAAGAATTGCTCTTGTCTTTGACTTTTGCGCATGCTCACTCTTAATAAATGTTTTACCATCTGACGTCTCGTACCATTCATAAGTTGAATCTCCATTTAATGATAATGAATTACTTACAATTCTGAAGGTAGTTTCAATCTTTCCTTCAAAATTGCCAATACCTGTAATTGTTACCATAGCTGTTGACGTAATTCCATTATTATTAGAATAAGTAACCTCGTAATCTACTCCTTCAATTAATAATGTGAAGTTTTGACGTACATTTACTGAAGGTGTAATGTCTTTACCAGTATATAGATAATCTTTAATCTTATCTACTAAAACATTAGCATTTGTATCACTAATATTAGCTTTGTTAACAATTAGCCTAAATGGTCTTAATTGACCTGCATAGTCATCTTGCCAACTATAGTTGTTGCTAATTAATTTAGCAAATAACTCATATTCACCAGCTTCATTAAAGACACCAACATTATTACCATCAGAATCAACATATAGAATACCTTCCTTAGCATTCTTATTCAAATCATATCCACCCTTAACATATGTTGTTTCTAATTCATCAACATATGCAATATTGGCTTTTAAGATTTGATATTCAAATACCTCGGTTGATTCATCTAAGATAAAGTTATCATTATGAATATTAACTTTAATTTGATGAGTTCCAACATTTACACCATCACCATCAATAATTAACCATTCTGCATTCAATTCTTCTGTAGTAGGGTTAGAAATATTAAATTGTGGAATAATTGATGATCCAGTATATGTAAACTCAGTAGTTGAACCCCAGTTTACAGTTAAAACTCGTTTTGTAATTTCATAGCTAAACACAAATGCTTTAGCCTTATAATTTGTGCCCTCAGATACACTAACTTTAATTGTATATGCTCCGATTGCTTGTGGATTTAAAGGTAAAGCTTTACCGTTTTCATCCATAAATACAGCACTAATTTGTCCATCAGATACTGTAGTAAATTGAGGCATTTCAATTGAACGACCAGTATATTGAATAGAACTATTTGCCATAGTTAAATCAAAATCACTTGTCTTTCCAATATTGATATTACCTTGTCCTGTAATAGTCTTATAGTTGTCAAATACTATCTTGTAATATACAACATATGAACCTGCATTAACAAACTTCAATTCTGAAGTAAAGCTATGCTCTAATTCTTCACCTTCTGGGTTTGTCATTGAATATGTAATAACATAATTTCCTACAATTTCATTGTTGAAAATAACATCTAAGCCATGTGCTTCACCATCATATGTAACATTTACATCATTAACAGTAATATCCGCATCAGCCTTACCAATTTCAATTGAAACTTCAATCTTGATTTCATAATTATCAAGAAGTGATATATTAATGCCATTAACTGTTTTAAACATTTCAAGATTTGAAATATCATCAACTGTAATAAACTTATATAATCCTTCAATTGAATCAGATGTAATTAATGCTCCATTCAATGTAAATGTTTCACCATTAACTATATTATTTCCAGTCTGAACATCAAAGATTTCAAAATTATTTAAATCATTTAGATTAATATTAACAATATTATTATCAAAGATATGATAATAGTCTCCACGAATAATAATTTGCTTCTTCACAATTTCAAAACTAATTGACGTTCTAAATGCATTATAATTAGCAGTTTCATCAGTTGAAATCACAGCTACGTACCTACCTGCATTCACTGGCTTAGTTGGATAAATTGCTGTCATATCCTCACTATAATATTTAACATTAATACGACTTGTTGTATTGATCATTATTTCTAATGAATTAGTACCATATTCAGAGTAAACCTGATTCAAGCCATAAATGTGTTGATATCCACTTTCATCAATAATTATATTCGGATCAGCCTTTGTAATCTCAAATTCACATGAAGCTGAGGTTGAAAGATAATTATCAGATTCAAGAGTAACAATCATAGCTGTATATGTACCAACATTGACTGGTGCAGCATCTAATTCAAATCCTAAAGCATTATAATACTTAATAATATAATTAATATCTTTATCTAATGCTTCAATATTTAACTCAACATTTGCAGATGTTGCATCAACAGTTGAGTAAATTTCGTTACATGTTACTGAACCATTTGATTCAATATACCGGAAATTATTAATTCCATCATATACTTTATCTTCGACGTTAATTGATACAATTGAATTAATCTTATTTATTACAAAATCAAATTCAACAGTGCAAGATTCATAATCTTCTTTTGATAGATTGATTACAATATGATAGCTTCCAGCATTAATAAATTTAGGCATTTCATTATAATCTGTTCCTTCGTATGTGTAAACAACTGTTACATCATCTGTTAAAACAGTAAAGTTAGCAGAAAGCTCATCACCTGTGAAATCAACATCGGTATCAGCTAATTCATACGCGATAGGTTTATTTCTTACATAAATATTTAATAAATATCGAATGTCATAATTGTCAATTACATTCTCATTTAATGAATTTACAATTGTAAGTTCTTCTACCCAAGCAAAATCATCAATACTTGTAAATCTACCTAAACCATTTCTAATTAATGAAAGCTTACCAGAAATCCTATCTGTACTAGCAAGAGAAACATTCTTATTAGTAAATACTTTTGACCAATTTTCATTTCCATCTTGTACAAAATTTTCATCTTCAGCTTCAATAATTAATAAACGCTTAGTAATATTATACATAATAGTATTGTTTATTAATTCATAGTTCTTATTATCTGTTGTTACAGTTAATTCATAAGAACCTGCATTAATTGAACCTTGACTACTATAAATAATATTCAATTCTTGTCCTAACAAATCAATTGCTTTAGCTGTAGGCTTTTGTATTAATCCATTGTAAGTTAATTCAGTTGAATCAAACATTGCTGAAACCTTAGCAGGTAGAATGTTAAATTCAAGTTGAGCTGTGTCAGCCGCATATAAATCGGTACCAACAAGTGTTACTACAACCTTATATGTACCAACATCAACTGGATTAGAATCAAGTAAAATCCAATTATCAGAAACTAATTGATAATAAGCGAATGTGTATTCACCATTTTCAACATAAGAGCTTACAGAAGGATTTTCAACTGCCTTAGTATTATAAGTATGTTCCTTATATAAAGCATCAATGATTAAGTTAGAATTACCCTTCGTAATTTCAAAATCAAATCTCTTACTGAAACCATAATAATTGTCAGTATCTTCTACTGTTACTACTACAAAATACTTACCAATTGATGAAGGAGCAAGTAATGCAACCTCATTCGTTTCATCTTGATAACGCCACATAAATGTTGGTGTTATTTCATATGAAAGATCAGGTGAAATACGGTATGATGGACTAACAGGATAACGATCATATGACTTTGTTAGGTCATCCATTTCAAGACTTAATTGAATCTTTTCAACAGTTAAGCTTAAAGTTCCATAATAAGTTTCGAATAATTCCTTCATTGCAACAAAGTCAATTGTATATCTACCAACATTATTAACCTTCATTTCAGATAAAGTGTAATCAGCATTATATTTGAAGAAGTATGCTATATCAGTATTATTAGCTACAACAGTAACATCGTAATATGAGCCAATATATGGAACAGTTAATGAATAATTATTATCGCTATCTTTTGTGGCTTCTACTCCATTAACTAAAACCTTAATATCAAGAAGCTCATATCTAATTGCAACATTAACATCATAAGTAATGTTATAATTTTCAATTACAGAAATTCCATTTCTTAAAACATCATAAGTAATATTTACGTTACTATTGTTATAGTTTCCAACAGCACCTGACTTAGTTGTAATAGTTCCAGCTGCAGTATCAGCAGTTGGCATATTTTCAATTAAATCATTTGTAATTGCTACTGTAAATAAGTCGTTTGACCATGTAACATTGTCATTACTATAAACAATCTTAATATCACGCTTTGTTATTTCATATGTAAGAGTCTTAGTTGTTAATGAATAATTATTAGAATATTCATTCAATCTAATATCTAATGTATATGTACCAATATTAATTGGATCAGCATTACCTCTTACTGTAATAACAGGCTCAAAATCAACATTACTAAAGTAAATTCTTGGGATTTGAATTGTACCATCATAAATTGTAGTTTCATACTCCTGTAATGGTATCAATTCACATTGCTTAACAGTTACATCAAAACTAAATGTACCACCAAATGTATTATCTGAATCAGCAATTTCAACGATCATTTCATAAATACCAGCATTAATTGGAAGCTTACCATCATCAAAGCCTGTAAATGAATATGACTTTACTGTACCAGTCGATGAAATCGTTGGAACTATAATTTCTTTTCCAGTATACACTTGAACATTATTAGAAATATTTACATTTGCATAATTCTTACAAATTTCAATTGTAATATTTTCTATATTGATTATGTAGTTTTGACTTACATCCTCATCATTTGATATTCCTTCTAAGTACATTCTTGTATTTATTGTTAATAAACTATTGGAATATACTCCCACCGTGTAGCCCTTAGTTTCAATAGAAAGTGCTAAATGTGTATTAGCTAACATGTTATGAATACTAGTTAAAGTAAATACTTCATTATAAGCCTTACCATCGAATAACTTAGACTCACTTAATTCTACATTAATCTCACGCTTTTCAATTTCAAAATTATACTTATATTCAACAGATGTGTAATTACCATACTTATCTGTAGGAATTGTAAATACAGCAGTCCATGAACCAGCATTAATAGCTGATGAATAAGCTAATGTTGTATTTTGACCATAATAATATCTAATTGTAGGTATTAAAGAAGCATCTACAGTATAATTTAATTTAACTGGATTACCATCATAAATATGAGTTTCATCAACGACTTGAATCTTAGGTTCAAGTGGAGTAATTGTAAATGTTATACTTCCATAGGTTGTTTCTCTCATATCCGCTTCAATTCTAAAGTATATAGTATATGTTCCAGCTTTTGAATATACATAATTATCAGATGTATAGTTAGAACCATCAACACTATATTGAACACTATAATCACTACAATTCTTCGGAATAATTGTAAATGATTCTTTCATTCCTGGCTTATAATTTCCCTCATAATATTGAGCGTCGTATTCAATTTCTGGATATACAATTTCAAATGAACCTGCAATGCTAATATTATACAATTCAGATACATCCTTGCCTTCAGCATCAATAACCTTATAAGAAACATTATTAATATTATTAGCTGAAAGTGTTCCATGAACATTTGGCATAAAGCTTAAATATCCACTAACAGTATCACCATCAAGAAGGCCAGAAACCTCAAGATCATTAAGATTATATCTTATCTCATTAGTTCCATAAGCAACCTTAGTTCCTGTAGGAATATTAACAACAAGATCAGCCTTTTCAACAGATGCATCTAGTGTAATAATTTCTTCTCGATAATAAATATCACGATAATCATCCCACATATATGCCTGAGGATATCTTAAAATTGCATAAATCTTAAATGTTCCAATATCTTTTACCTTAAATGAATGGTAGCAAGTATCTGCCGTTGGATCTAATTCACCATTTTCATTTCTTACCTCATCTCGATAATACTTAGTTGGATCATCAAGCTTATAGAAGTAATAACGGCCTGTGTCTTCTTCCTTGTAATAAAGGTTAAATAATTCATTATTACGAGAAATTGCAACCTCATGTTCCTCACCATCATATTTATAACGATATGAAACAATTGGAACAGGAACCTCAATTCTTGTAATTCGATAAGTAATACGTGAAGGAACTAATAAATAGTTTTTATAAACATTATTACGACTATCTGGAATTAATCTATCTACATCAATTTCTACTAAAGCTGTATGTGTACCAATATCTAGTGGCTTAGATGATGATAAATCATAACCCATAATAGTAACCTTTAATGGTACAAGACTTTCAGGTAGGTTAGTAACTGCAACTGGTTTATGAATATTTTCTCCCGTTGCACTATAATCATACTCATGAGTTGTCTCAGACCAATAAACAGCTAATGGCTGAGGAGTTATTTCAACTTTAACATTTAAAATAACATTATAATTTTCAGAAACATCAATTAAATTTCCTTCACTATCAGTCTTAATTACCTTCCAGTAATCATTAGAACTGCCAATGAAGTTAACACCAGGAATAATACTATCAAATGATTGATAATACCAACGAATTGTATCCAAGGAATTACTGCTATTGTAAATACCTACATTTGCGCCATCATTACGATTAATTCTAACACCATCTATATTCTCAAAATCTTTATCATTTGAATTTGTTGTATATAAATTACCATATAATTGGTCAATTCCCGTTGTTTGATATCCATCTACCTCTGTTGTAAAGTTACCAAATTCCCAACGTTCTTCTTCTGCGAATACCTTAGATGTATTTATAGTAACAGTTAAATCAGCCGGAATAATTGTAAATGTAATTGTTTGAACACCAACAAATCCTGAATTATTTCCTTGAATTTCAACAGTTGCAATATAACCTTCCTTAGTAATACTTACATTATTAGAGTACTTAATATGATATTGATCATTTAGTGTATAAGTAACTGCCTTATGATTTACACGAATTGCTCGATCAGAAACATAGGCTTCTGGTGTTTGTTCAGAACCAATATAGTTTAGAGCAAGATCAGAATGATTCTCATATTCAGATGTGTCAGTTTCAGTTAATCTTAAAGTCAATCCTGAAGTTAAAATTTGATAAGGGAATTGGCTTGATCCCTTAGTCCAAGTATAATTTTCAGTATAATGAGGATCCTTTAAATTCAATGTATCCAAATCGGTAGATTTTGTATCTAAGAATCCATAATATACTAAAGCATTACCGCTTTGTGGATTAACAGTATCATTATAACCAATCCAATCACTTTCATGACCAGCATATAGCTTAGCGTCCTTATATGTCTTATTAACATACACGGTCATATCCATTCCACCAGGAAGGGCGTGATCACCAATTTTAACAATATTAGTTCCAATTTCAAATGTAGTTATATCAACATATAAATCAGTACTATCAGCATTAGCCGTATTATAATAATTTGCAATTGCACCATCAGTAATTTCAACTACTGGTCTTCCACCATATGCAGCAGGTACAACAATTGCACCACCCATAAATAGATTAGTATAACCAATAATCTTAAATGCACCTTCATACGAACCATTTGCAAGCTTCTTATACTTAGGCATATATTCGTAAATGAATATCTCCTTAGACTCAATATGAACAGAATACTTAGTATACCAACGTTCATAATGTCCAGTAGAAACCTGTTTTTCATGTTCTTCCTTAAGAAGATTTTGACCATTTTCGCCAAGATAAATGTCATTTTCATTTTCGTTCTTTGTAATAGCCCACTTAGATGGTCTTTCAGAATCTTTAATTACATTGTCATTCTTAGCTGGCATATCCTCTGGATCATAGAAAGCAATGATAAAGAAGTTAACATCAGTACCTGGCTTTTCAATATCAATAAAGGCTTGTGGTGAAATAACAGTTGTATAAATTGGTATTTCCACATATGTTAATGCATACATCTTATTAAATGCATAAGTTCCAATACTCTTCAAGCTCATTGGCAATTTAACATTTTCAATAGTAATTAATCCCTGGAATGCATAATCCGTAATTATAGAATTTCTATTAGAATTATATGACATATTAATTACCTTTAATGTTGAAGGAATTTGATAAGTATTTCCATTTTGAGTTGCTTCATATTCAAGACTTGATTTAGTCTTTGACATATATCCAAAGATAAATCCAAATGTAGAACCAGTATCATCACTATTAGTAGCATCTCCGCCACCAACATAAGCAATTGTAATTTCTGTTAACGAAATCATACCATTAAATGCACCATAACCAATAGAAGTTATTGTTGCTGGAAGAGTTAATGATGTAATTGCTGTGTTATCTGCAAATGCAAATTTACCAATGTTAGTTAAAGCGCTCTTGTAATTCCATGCCTTTTGATTATGTAAGCCATAATATGCATAGTCTTCAATTGTTGAAATATTATCAGGAATTTCTTCTACAACTAATGTAGTACAGTTCATAAATGCACCAGTAGAAATAGTAGTTAATTCACTATTAGTTAAGGAAACAGTTTGAAGATTTTCGCTTTCAGCAAACATATAGTTACCAAGAATTGATGTATCTACAATAGCTGTTGTCATACTATGAGAATGTGCAAATGTATATTCTCCAAATGTCTTAACTGTACTAGGTACTGTAATAGTTGCTAGGCCTGTATTATTAAATGCATAATCACCAATAAAGTTAATTGCCGATTGAATTTCAAAAGTATTTAAAGCTAAACAGTTTTCATAAGTATAAGCTTCAATTCTAGTAATAATATTTGCATTAAATGTAATACTTACCATATTTGAAGAATCCTTATAAGCAGATGCTCCAATTGTACTAACAGTTGATGGAACATTAAAGTTTGTAATACCAGTATTTTCAAATGCTGAGCTTCCAATTGTAGTCACTCCTTCATTAATTGTAATTGTTGTAACATTATCACAATTTAAGAAGGCGTTATCCGCAATTATAGTTTCATCCGTAATTTCAATCGTAGTTAAACTAGTAGGCACAGCATAAGAATTTAAATTATTTTGTAGTCTTCTTAAGGCTGTTCGATTCTTTAATCCGAAAATCCAACCGAATGCTGATTCAGCATTAGTATTACCTCTTTGAGAACCAACAAATGGTAATGTTAAAGACTTAAGGCTTGTACATCCTCTAAATACCTCACTACCAATATAGGTAACTGTATTTCCAAGAGTAAATGTTTCAATTGTTACATCGTTTTCAAAGGCATTAGCTTCAACTCTTGTAACAACTGCAGGAAGAGTTCTTGAAATATCTTCTGAATCATCCTCAAGCTTAAAGCCTTGAAGATTAGTATTATCCTTAAATGTGAATTCATTGATTATTTCAATTTGAATACCTTCTTCAAGACGAATACTTTGAAGGGCTGTACATCCTTCAAATGCATGTGCACCTAATTCCTTAAGCGTACGTGGAAGTGATACATATGTTATTAAATCTACATTATGGAATGCATATTCACTAATGTTTGTATCATTCTTAACAATTACATTACGCAAAGAATTTACAATACTAAAGTTATTATTATCAATTAATAATTCATTTTCATCTATAATACCAAAGATCCAACCAAACATTGTTTCATATGACTTATCAATTGTAGCTAGACCTTGTGAAGAACCAACAAATGGAATAGTTAAAGTCGTAAGTCTTGTAGCGCCTCTAAATACGGCCTCACCTACATACTCAACATTATTGCCAAGTGTAAATTCAGTAATAAACTGACAGTTTTCAAAGGCATATTTTTCTACTCTTGTGAATGAATCAGGAAGAGTTGTCATTTGAAGCTTAATTGCATCCTTAAATGTACCTTCACTTAAGGTCTTAATTTGACAAGTCTCATCAAATGAGAATGATACCATTGATGAAGTTCTACTAAATGCATACTTTCCAATTGTAGTAACATTATTAGATACGGCAAAATCGATAAAGTGTACATCGCTACATCCGTCAAACGCGTAAGCACCAATTGTAGTTACACAATCAGGAAGTCTTCTTACGATGGCTGTTGTATCCTTTGTATCTGATACATTTCCACCTAAATTGAAGCCTTGAAGAGCTGTTGCATTTTGGAATAGATTATTTGAAACAGTTGTCATCCTATATCCATCCGCAAATCTTACAACACTAAGTGTATTGTTATTTGCGAATGCATATTCACCAATTGTTTCAATTGTATCAGCAAGTGATACATAATCAACATTTGGTAAATTATAGAAGGCATATGGGCTAATGTTCTTATCGTTTGTAATATGAACATTTTGTAATGAGTTTACAATACTATAAGATGCATTATCCTTTATATCACCATTATTATAACCAAAAATCCAACCAAACATTGTTTCCTTAGCTGTAGCTTTTTCACTTTCACCTAAAGTTTCACCAACAAATGGAATTGTTAATGTTTCAAGTGATGTTGCACCTCTAAATACGGCCTCACCAATATACTCAACATTATTAGATAATGTAAATTCAGTAATTGATGAGCAATTTTCAAAGGCAT
>ENA-ORNR01000334-ORNR01000334.1-human-gut-metagenome-genome-assembly--contig:-NODE-334-length-46412-cov-4.069979_pt1 | contig 46412 bp, 57 predicted proteins | sample MGYA00242114_ERZ509020 | MGnify/ENA primary metagenome ERZ509020 (study PRJEB26280, sample SAMEA2338758) | human gut metagenome | biome: human gut; feature: human-associated habitat; material: faeces...
GAACTTTTGTCCAGATACGGAACATTATCGACATTTAATCCTACTGCCGGAGAATTGATTCGTGAACCGATCCCTCGTATATATATTGATGAAATCAGCTTAGAGCCGTAATCCGGAATATATAGATTAGGGGCTATTGACGAAAGACCTTTTAATGACATGATATGCTGTCGCTCCAGTTTTTTTTCTCCGATAATCGATATAGAACCGGGAAATTCAAAGAACCGAGTTTCTGATTTGGGAGATGATATCACCTCTATTTCGTTCAGATTCACGTTCTTGTAAATTGTACTATCCCGGTCAGATTGTTCTTTATCTATTCTGGCAAGAACCGGAAGTACCTCGGTTGCGATTAATAGAAGCAGTAGTAATTTTTTCATCCTTTTTACCTTATTTTTTGAACATACAAATTAAAGCCATAATGGTGGAGGAGGCAATCACTATATGTAGTGATTTTTAAGAAATAAAAAATTGCCGAATTCTGTATTTTGTGTAATTTTACCGAATCGAAGAGATTTTTTGTTTTTCATCATATTTATAGTAGTTGAAATTGTTTATCAGCCTGTTTGCTAATTTGCCGGTCATATATTATGCAACAATACAATGAAGACACTATCGTAGAGCAATTGCAAGATCCTCTTAAATGCAGAGAGGCGTTTGCGCAGGTTGTCGCTCATTATAGCGAGCCGTTATATTGGCAGATACGTAAGATGGTATTTTCTCATGACGATGCTGACGACCTGTTACAAAATACCTTTCTTAAAGCATGGAACAGTATTGCTTATTTTCGAGCCGAAGCCCGTTTATCTACTTGGTTGTATCGCATTGCAGTCAATGAGACGATTACATTTTTAAATAAGCAACTTTTCGGCGAGATAGCTCAGTTGGCTAGAGCACGCGGTTCATACCCGCGGTGTCGAGGGTTCGAATCCCCCTCTCGCTACTTATGGAACCCTTGAGAAATCAAGGGTTCTTTTGGCTTTATGGACAGTATGATGATATGGCTGTCATGTCAAAATCGTGTCTTGAAATCCACAGGGATTTGTGAGAAAATAAGATTACCTAAGAGCTTGTTTTGGGCTCTGAAAGTAAATAAAACAGTAATGGATAGAAGAAAGATAAGGAAAAAACAATGATAGAGTTTAATAAACCACCTTTTATTGGAACAGAACTGGAATACATCCGCCAGGCGGCAGAGGAAAACAACAAGCTGTGCGGCGACGGTCCTTTTACGAAGAAATGTTCTGCCTGGATGCAGGACAATTTCAACGTAAAACATGCGATGCTTACGACATCCTGCACCCATGCACTGGAAATGGCAGCTTACCTGTCTGAGATTCAGCCGGGCGACGAAGTGATCATGCCGTCCTACACGTTTGTTTCCACTGCAGATGCCTTCGTTCTGCGCGGAGCAAAAATTGTCTACGTGGATATCCGTCCGGATACGATGAACATCGACGAGACCAAGATTGAGGATGCTATCACCGAAAAAACAAAAGCGATTGTTCCGGTTCACTATGCGGGCGTTGCCTGTGAAATGGATACCATCATGGATATTGCAAAACGCCATAACCTGAAGGTTGTAGAGGATGCGGCACAGGGCGTGAGCGCGTACTACAAGGGAAAAGCCCTTGGAACGATCGGCGATTTTGGCTGCTACAGCTTCCATGAGACGAAAAACTATACGATGGGAGAGGGCGGCGCGCTGCTGTTCCAGGATGAGAATTATCTGGAAAAAGCAGAGATCCTTCGTGAAAAGGGAACGAACCGCAGCAAGTTTTTCCGCGGACAGATCGACAAATATACCTGGATCGACTACGGATCCTCCTATCTGCCGAGTGATATGAATGCGGCTTACCTGCTTGCAGAACTCGAGGAACATGAGAAAATCGACAGAAAGCGGATGGCCATCTACAACTATTACCATGAGCAGCTCCGTCCGCTGGCTGAGGCTGGAAAGATCGAGCAGCCGGTTGTGCCGGAAGGCTGTGTACATAATGCACATATGTACTTCATCAAGGCAAGAAATCTGGAAGTGCGTACAAAACTGATCAACTATATGAAAGAGCGCGGTGTGATGTGTGTCTTCCATTACGTTCCGCTCCATACCTCCCCGGCCGGACAGAAGTTCGGTGTTTTCCACGGAGAGGACAAATACACAACAAAAGAGAGCGAGCGCCTGATGCGTCTGCCAATGTTCTACAGCCTGTCTGAACAGGATATGGCATATGTCGTAGAGTGCCTCATGGACTTTAAAGAGTGGTAACATTTCATGTATGAGAAGTTTTTAAACTACTTTACGGACTATATTTTCGTGAAGGATGAGCCGCAGAAAGCCGATGTGATTTTTGTGCCGGGAAATGGATATCCGCAGATGGCGGCGCACGCGGCAGAACTCTGGAAAGAAGGATTTGCGCCGTATGTGCTTCCGTCGGGAAGATACAGTACTGTGCTCGGGCATTTCGCCGGTGTACAGGATCTTGCGGAGCAGTACGGCGGGAACTATGAAACCGAGTGGGAGTTTCTGCGGACGGTACTGCAGAAAAACAGCGTGCCGGAGAAAGCGATTCTGCGCGAAGACCAGGCGACGTATACGTATGAAAATGCACTGCGGTCACGGGAAGTGACAGATGCGGCGGGCATCGAGGTAAAAAAAGCGATCCTCTGCTGCCGGAATCTCCATGCGAGACGGTGTATTCTGTATTACCAGCTTGTCTACCCGGAGACAGAGTTTTTTGTCTGTCCTTCGGATATTGAGTTCACCAGAGAAAACTGGCATACAAAGGGTGAATGGATCGACCAGGTGTTAGGAGAAATGGAGCGCTGCGGCGGTCAGTTCCACAAGATTCTGCGGGAACTGCCGGCGGATTCTGAATTTTAACACCAGTAGACAAGAAGTCCCCCGCTTTTAAAGCGGTGAGATGAATTGTTAAAAGAAACATAACGGCAGTGGTAGGCGGAGAGAAATCGGTATCCTCCACTGACATGAGGAAAGTCACAGTCGAACTATTCTCGACATGTCAGACTCCGTGAAAATACCGACTGTAAGTTGAAACGAAAAGATTTATAAAAAAGAGCGGAAATTGTGGTAAAATTGCGGCTCGTATGGTATACTATCGTTAAGTTAAGTTTCTAATCTAAAGCAAAGGTTGGTGGACAGTATGAATAAGATTGATGAAGTATTAGAGCTTTTAAAACAGAGAGAACGTGAGAACGAAAAACCGAAAAACGTGATTTTATGGGTCCTTGCCATTGTCGGAGCGGTAGCGGCAGTTGCAGGAATCGCATACGCAGTATACCGGTTTGTAACTCCGGATTATCTGGAAGACTTCGAAGATGATTTCGATGACGATTTCGACGATTACTTCGAGGATGAAGACGAAGATAAGTAGGATGGAAAAAAGAAACTCCGGTGCCGGAACGTGGTACCGGAGTTTTTCTGTCCGGAAATCAGTTTGACATAGAAGGAGAAGAGAATGAAAAAAGGAGAAATTTACGAGGGAGTCGTGGAAAGAATCGATTTCCCGAATAAAGGACGTGTACATGTGGAGGGCGAGACGGTTACCGTGAAAAATGCAATTCCGGGACAGAAGATCCGCTTTCAGATCAACAAAAAAAGAAAGAACCGCATGGAGGGCCGCCTGCTCGAAGTAACAGAAAAATCCCCGATGGAAAAGCGCGATCCGGTCTGCAGTATTTTCCCGTCCTGCGGCGGATGCATGTACCAGACGATGAGTTATGAGGATCAGCTTGCAATGAAGGCCGGTCAGGTGAAAAAACTGCTCGACGATGCCCTCGTGGAGGCCGGCCAGGTCAATGAGGCGGGGGAGGCCGATTATCCGTTCCTTGGAATCAAGGGAAGTCCGAAGGAGTTTGCATACCGGAATAAAATGGAGTTTTCCTTCGGCGATGAATACAAGGACGGCCCGTTGTCTCTCGGACTTCATAAAAAGGGAAGCACCTACGATGTCCTGACCGCGTGCGACTGCAAAATCGTACATGAGGATTTCACAAAGATTCTGACCTGCGTGCTGGCGTACTTTAAAGAGCGGAACGCAAGTTACTACCACAAGATAAGCCACGAGGGTTACCTGCGCCACCTGCTGGTGCGAAGAGCCGAGAATACCGGAGAAATCCTGGTAAATCTCGTCACCACAAGCCAGGAAGAGTGGGATCTGATGCCGCTCGTGCAGGAAGTGCTTGGTCTGCCGCTGGAAGGAAAGGTTGTCGGATTCCTCCATATCATAAATGATTCCCTGGCAGATATTGTAAAGAGCGATGAGACAAAAGTGCTCTACGGACAGGACTACTTCTATGAAGAACTCCTCGGACTGAAATTCAAGATCACCCCGTTCTCCTTCTTCCAGACCAATTCCCTTGGCGCGGAAGTTCTCTACAGCACCGCCCGCGAGTTCGTCGGCGAGACGAAAGACCGCACGATCTTCGACCTCTACAGCGGAACCGGAACCATCGCCCAGATCCTTGCACCGGTCGCAAAAGAAGTGATCGGCGTGGAAATCGTGGAAGAAGCTGTTACAGCTGCAAAAGAGAACGCAGAGGCAAACGGCCTTACCAACTGCAGTTTCCTCGCCGGAGACGTGCTGAAGGTGATCGATGAAATCGAAGAAAAACCGGACTTCATCGTTCTTGATCCACCGCGCGAAGGAATTCATCCAAAGGCTCTGCCGAAGATAGTTGATTTATATAGGTGTGAAAAAATGCTTTACATCTCCTGCAAGCCGACTTCTCTTGCGCGGGATCTGGTAGAGTTTGCAAAATATGGATACCGTGTAGAAAAAGTCTGCTGTGTTGATATGTTTCCGGGAACGTGCCACGTCGAAACCGTGTGTCTACTTTCTAGGAAATAAGCTGGTTTGCTGACTTGAAATGCGGAAGTTCAGTCGATTTGCCACCCATTTGCCACCCGCAAAAATAAAATAGACCGATTTTCAAGAAAAGCGGCTGAACACTCTGAACTAAAATGAGATGTTCAACCGCTTTTTTACTATGCTTTTTTGTGAATCGCATTCTCGAATACATCAACTGCCGTTTGCTGCATCAGCTCTGTGTTGAATGTGTATGTCTGCAATGTCGTTGTGATATCTTTATGTCCCAGCCGTTCCATAACTGTTTTGGGGTTCACACCGGCCTCGGCCAGAATAGTGCCATGCGTATGCCGCAGACAGTGCGAGTGAAACAATACATTGCCAAGCTCGTAATGAACAACCCGGGCACAATACTTGAAAGAGTCCGGCGTAAGTAGTTCGCCAGTATCCTTGACACACAGAGGGGTGATTTCCTTATAAGCAACCTGGATATCTGCCCTGATTTGAGTTATGGAATTATCCGGCATGACATAAGTGTTCAAATACGCGCCGCCATATTTCAATTTGTTTAATTTTCTTTGATGTATGCCGTACTTCAATGCCTGCTCCAGAGTTTCTCCCATTTTGATTGTACGATAGGAGTCATATTTTGGTGGCTTTATGTACCAGGTCTTATTCCTTTTTTGCCACTGTCCTCTGATATGCAGTTCATGTTTCTGGAAATCTACGTCTTCGTTTAGGTCAATTGCAAATGTTTCGCTTATTCGGGTTCCGCAGTTGTATGGAACTACCAGGGAAAGATGAAAATAGTTTTCGGGTGGAAAACGCTGCAGGATTCGTTCGAATTCTTCAACAGGGCATACATATTCTGCGTGAGCTTTGGCATCCGGATCTATTGGCATTTTGCCTACCCTAACAGGAATGCATGGATTTGCCTGGATGTATTTCAGCGGTATAATCGCATAGTTCAGTGCACCCTGCAGGCAGGTCAAAGTATTTTGAATCATACGCTTTGACAATCCTTTTAATTTCATGTTGTCAACCCATTCCTGAACTTTGTCCGGAGCATATTGAAAGCTGCTTAATTTGTACATGCCGAACGCTGGCTTTAAATGTAAACGTATTTTGGATTCGTAGTCGCGGTATGTATTATAGCTGTATCCGTGATCAATATTCTTTTTGATTGCAGTCTCTAACCAATAGTCAAGATAATCGGAAACGCTGATTTCTTTTGGAGAAAATGTTCGACCGACATTATTATACTGCGCAATTGCGGCCGCGCGGGCATCTAAAGCCTCCTTTTGCGTCCGAAAACCGCCTTTCTCAATTTTCTTTCTCTCACCGTTTATCTTTGCAGTGTCAAAATAGTAAGACCATGTTTTTCCTCGTTTTCTAACTCCCTCAGCCATAATAGCCATCCTCCTTTGTATTTTTGATAGTTTACGCCTGAAAATAGGCAAAAAAGGGTACAAAAATAACACCGAACAAACTTTTTGGTTGTTCTGGTGTCCAGAAAATGGTATTATGTATCCGGGTGATTGTCCATTTTCTGGATGATCAATTTCAACTGCCGTCCTGGTGTTGGCGCACCGGGGCGGTTTTTCTTTTTAATAAATTACTGGGAAATTGTTTGAATCTTTGAAATTATTGGTAACAAGCAATCTGAAAAGATCTAAAATAGCACCAATCAAAAATCCACCACAAGTAATTGAGAACAAAAGTCCCTTTTTAAATTTTCCAACATAAAAATTACATGCACCGGATAATAAAGCAAAAAATCCGCCAAGCCCGATAAGAAAATCAATATTCGATTCACCGCCAATAATCATTACGATCATTGCAACGAACGGAATGAGGGTAAGTTTGATACAAGTTGATTTCTTTTTTGGACTTGCTACAGTATTTAAACCCTTCAGCCCTTCTTTAATACCTTTTCCAAGTTCCGTTCCATATTCAATTGTTTTTGGCGAATAGCCACAATGCGGACAAGTGGTAGCTGTATCAGAAAATTCTTTGCCGCATTCAGGACATTTGATTAATGCCATGATGATTCCTCCTTTTTCTTTTGTAGAATATATTTTTAGGATATAATATCCCAATTATATACGTATAAAATATCGAAAAATTACACTTAAAAATCTATTTCCAAAATTCCATTACTTGTAAAGATGGAACGAACCGGATTGCATAGTTATCTATTGTAACAAGGTTTTCCCCGTATTTTCTGTTGTAGCATTCCAGAGCTTCTTTTAAGTATTCTTCGGTCACCTGCAGATATTCTGCCATCTCATAGACAGAGCGGCAGTGATGCTTATAGCATTCAACGATGCCGATCAGACCGATCTGCATGTCATAGCCGCGGAGACGGGCACGGAGTTCCTGTTTTCTGTTCTGAACAATATCCTGATCCATAATATCACCGTAGTTTGTGTAATGATGTCCCAGTTCTTCGGCGAGGACGCAGGACTTTTCTGCCTGTGTACGTAAGGAACGGTTGATTGCGATCCTGTTTTTATAAACTCTGCCGCCATAGCCAGGTATATTTTTTTCTTTTACTATCAGATTTTCAGATTCTGATAGGATCAAGAGTTCTTCATAAGTCACAAAATCACTCCCATTCACTATCATCTTGCATAATATCATCAGCATGTTTCTTTTGCTCTGTGGTGGCACCAAAGTCATGGGCTGCATTCAGAAATACTTCATCTTCCATGCGTTGTGTAGTTAAAAGATTTTCTATATAGGAAAGTCCTTTATCCTGATTCGACGGATTCAGTTTCCGGTATGACTGGAGCAAAGATTTCTCTTTTTCGGTGTTGCAGTAGAGCTTATTGGAAGAAATAACGGAACTTTGCCGCTCCATTGGAACATCAAAACCCATCAGCCAAGCTTCGTTTACATCAAGGGCGATAGAAAGAGCGTCAATATTGTTTTGACGCGGTTTGTACTTTCCAGATAAATAGGAACTGAGTTGCCCTTTATCGATATGTGCCTTTTCAGCCAATTCTGATTGCGTCAATTCGCGTAGTTCAAGAGCAAGCTTAATACGCTCTTTTATTTCTGCTTTTTTCAAAATGTATCCCTCCGTTTCTTAAAGAGTTCTTTAAAACGAATTATAAAGCAAGGTTGAGAAAATATCAATATATTTTTATAAAAATTGAGAAAAACTTAAAAAACATATTGACACACGATCTCCGCGGTGCTATCCTAAATACAGTTGAGAAAAACTCAACCAGAAAGGAGGAAAGCGAATGCCACACTCTTATGATTACAGAAAATTAAGAGGAAGGATAAAGGAAAAATTTGGCACTCAAGCAGAATTTTCAAAACGATTGGGAATTTCTGAAGTGTCTGTGAGCAATAAGCTCAACAATGTGGTTGACTGGGGACAGGAAGAAATGGAACATGCGATTTCTGTGCTCGACATTCCAGAATCGGATATTCATGCTTATTTTTTTACTCACAAAGTTGAGAAAAACTCAACACAATAATAAAGAAGGAAGGTAAATTACATGGAGAAAATGTTGATTCCTATTAATTACGACACGGAGCAACCGACCGTGTCGGCAAGAGATCTGCATAACGGATTAGAAATCAATACAAGATTTAATGATTGGTTTTCTCGGATGACAGAATATGGTTTCGAAAGTGGAAAAGACTTTTACTCAAAAATGAGTAAAACCTCGGAAACAGGTGGCAGGCCAGCTATTGACTATCAGATTTCCGTGGACATGGCAAAACAGATCTGCATGATCCAGCGGTCTGAGAAAGGCAAGCAGTACCGTCAGTATTTCATTGATTTAGAGAAAGCCTGGAACACCCCGGAGCAGATTTTCGCCCGTGCCTTGAAAATGGCAGATCAGAAGATCGAGAAGCTGAAAGAGAGCAACGCCGGTCTGCTGGAAGATGTCGAGCGTATGAAGCCGAAGGAAATCTTTGCGGATGCGGTGAGCGCAAGCACCAGCTCCATCCTGATCGGTGACCTTGCGAAGCTCCTACGTCAGAACGGCGTGGAAACCGGCCAGCAGAGATTGTTTTCCCGACTTCGTGACGAAGGCTATCTCATGAAAACCGGATCCAGCCGGAATATGCCAAAGCAGAAATACGTGGAAATGGGCCTGTTTCAGATCAAAGAAACCGTGATTTCCAACCCAGACGGCAGCGTGCGGATGACTAAAACCACGAAGGTGACCGGAAAAGGCCAGCAGTACTTTCTGAATAAATATTTGAAGAACAAGGAGGCAGTATGAGCCAGAAGAAACTGAGTGAGTACATCGATGCTCTGGACGGGATCACGTATCCGCAGTGGGTAAAGCTGAGAGAAGGAATTGATATGCAGTTTGATTTTTCCAGAAGAGAGCTGGAAAAAGATATGCAGGTCTCTTCTGGAGAAACGGCGAAATTTATCCGCTCACATTTTGGAGAGGCAAGCGTTAAGTGATGCTGATGTTCGAAATAGCAATAGTAATTATTGTACTTGGAATGAATATGCTTTCCGCATTGTGCTATTCAAAAGAAAAGAAACGCACAGGCCTTATTTTAAAGGCACTGGCAGATGGCATTTCTTTAATATTTGTCTGTACTCGATGAAGATTGCTTTTGACAGGTCCTCAAAAACCTCGTCCATTTTTTGAGCACATTTTTCATATGGATATTCTGGATTGCCATTTTCAGCTTCCGCCAAGTTTAGGAATGCTAAATAGAAATCAGAATACATTGCCTGAGATAGTGGTTCCATGAGATGGATGTTTTGAGTCATTATATCCAAAAATGTGGAACGTACTTCAATAGACATAGTGCTCAACTGATTTTGAGGGAAGAATCCCATGCGATATCTCTGATAAAACGGGACATAAAATTTTAAAAGCTGTTCTTTTCTGACGTTGTATTTTCTGTCGGATGAGTCTTTTATCGAGTTTAGATAAACAAGGGTAAACGACCCAATTACAGTGATTACAGAAACAATAACAGAGCTATTCACGATGATCTCCTTTCTGAAATACTCGGGCATGGCAGTGCCTTGTATAACCAGAATAGGAGTGGAGCAGTAAAAAGTCAATAAAAAGAAAAAGTCCCACAGGAAGGACCAGTTCCCATGGGATGCAATACCAATGCAGCTACATAGTAGCAGAAAGTGAGTAATAAAGCAATGAAATTTTCCGAAAAATTGAGAAAGGCCATGAAAGAGCTGAATCTGACGCAAACTCAGATGGTCGGATTGATCGGGAAGAGCAAAGCGTCGATCAGCCAGTATCTTTCCGATAAGCAGGTTCCGTCCGAGGCAAAGCAGCGTGACATCGCGGTGGCGCTGGGACTGGAAGAAGATTATTTTTCCAAGCTGGATGACCGGATGTCGGCACTTCCGACGCAGAAAAGGAAAGAATGCATTATCCCGCGTCTGAGCGTCATGGATGCAGCGCGGATGATGGGAATTAATCATCAGACCGTGCGCAAAGGGCTCCAGCAGGGGGTATTCCCGTGGGGCTATGGAATCAAAACATCGGAACACTGGGTATATTTCATTAACGCAAAACGTTTCTCGGAGATCGAGGGCATCAACGTGGAAGGAGTAACAGCAAATGAAAGCATCGGATAAAGCAGCGCTGGCGCTCGGCGCGGTTGGTACATGGATTTACATCGGCGGCGTAGACTCGGATCTGTGGTGCCGCGCCGCCCTGGGAGCCGGAATGTTTCTTCTTGCGCTCGCTGGTAAGAAAATCGGCGATTATGTCGATGCCTGCCGCGAGGAGCAGGCAGAGCGGGAAGAGGAGCGCCGGGACGAGGTATTTGCGGCGTGGGTCCGGAGCGGATCGCTGAAATAAAATATCAAAATACGAAAGTGAGGAATAATGATCAATGGTTCAGATGATCAGACTGAAAAGCCATGAAGAATGGCTGAAGCACCGGGAACGGATCGGTGGGTCAGATGCGGCGGCGATTGTCGGGATGAATCCCTATAAAAGCAACGTTGAGCTGTGGCAGATCAAGACCGGGCAGGTGGTTCCGGAAGATATTTCTAATAAGCCGTATGTTAAGTACGGGACTGAGGCGGAGCAGTATCTTCGGGAGATGTTCAAACTGGATTTCCCGGAATATCAGGTTGAGTACGTGGATAACAATATGTTTTTCAATGATAAATACCCGTTTGCGCATGCGTCTCTGGATGGCTGGCTGACAGATCAGGACGGCCGCCGGGGCGTATGGGAATGCAAAACAACGCAGATCCAGCATCCCGGGCAGAAGAGAAAATGGGATGGCCGCATCCCGGACAACTATTATATCCAGATTTTGCACTACCTGATGGTAACGGAATTTGATTTCGTTGTTCTGAAGGCTCAGTTGAAATACGACTTTGGCGAAAATGTTTTTCTTCATACTAAACACTACAAAATAGAGCGGGCGGACGTAGAAACCGACATTCGATATCTGGAATCTGCGGAACGGGCTTTCTGGAAACAGGTACAGGAAAGAAAAAGACCGGCACTTATCCTGCCGGAATTATAAAAAATAAGACAAGGAGCACAGAAAAATGGAACTGAAAATGAATGAATATCAGCTGCCGGAAAAGATTCTTTTCAATTATGAAGAATTAAAACGGGAGTTGACCGAAAAAGTATCACACTACGAAACACTGGTCTATACCGATGATCAGATTAAGGAGGCCAAAGCAGATAAGGCGGCGCTGAATAAGCTGAAAAAGGCTCTGAACGATGAAAGAATCCGCCGTGAGAGAGAGTACATGGCTCCGTTCGCGGATTTCAAGAACAAAATCAACGAAATCATCGGCATCATCGACAAGCCCATTGCGGTTATTGATACGCAGGTTCGAGCTTATGAGGATCAGCAGAAAGAAGACAAGCTGAAAAAGATCAAGGAGCTGTGGGGAACGCTGGCGGTTCCAGAAGGACTTTCGTTTGAAAAAATCTACAATCCGAAATGGTTGAATGCTTCCACTTCGATGAAATCCATCGCAGAGCAGATGAATGCCGCGATCGAGAAGTTCCATCAGGACATGACCACGCTTGCAAATCTGCCGGAATTTGGCTTTGAAGCCCAGCAGGTATACATTTCCACTCTGGATATCAACAGGGCGCTTGCTGAGGGGCAGAGAATGGCTCAGGTGCAGAAGCAGAAAGAAGCATATGAGGCAGAGCAGAAACGGCGCAAGGCAGAGGAAGAAGCCAGAAAAGTTGCAGAAACAATGGAAATTCCGAAACAGTCAGAAGGAACTGGTGTGCCGCCGGTTGAGGCAGAATCCGCTGTTGAAACCGTGAAAGAGGCAGTGGAGCAGGCCATTCAGGAGAAAAAGCAGTGGGTTGCCTTCCAGGCGCTGCTTTCAACGGACGATGCAATCGCATTGAAAGCATTCTTTGATTCAAGAAACATTGAGTTTAAACCGATTTAAGGAAAGAGAGGATAAAGAGTCATGGCAGTACAGAACAGTTTACAGAGATCAAGAGGAAACCAGAGATTAGGCATCTCGGCGTATCTGACCGCGGATGCGGTTAAGAATCAGATTAATCAGGTAGTAGGCGGTAAGGATGGACAGCGCTTCATTTCCGCCATCGTTTCGGCGGTCAACACAAACCCGGCACTGCAGGAATGCACGAACCAGTCGATCCTCTCCGGTGCACTCCTGGGCGAGTCACTGAAACTTTCACCTTCGCCGCAGCTTGGCCAGTATTATCTGGTGCCATTCAATGACAAAAACAAGGGCAAGGTGGCGCAGTTCCAGCTCGGATACAAAGGATATATTCAGCTCGCCATCCGTTCCGGTCAGTATAAAAAGCTGAACGTCCTTGCAATTAAGGAAGGTGAGCTGATCCGGTTCGATCCGCTGAACGAGGAAATCGAAGTGCGGCTGATCGAAGACGAAGAGGAGAGGGAACAGGCCAATACCATTGGATATTATGCCATGTTTGAGTATACCAACGGATTCCGGAAAGCGATCTACTGGTCGAAACGGAAAATGGAAGCTCACGCACTGAAGTATTCCAAGGGATACCAGGCCAAGAAAGGGTATACCTTCTGGGAAAAAGATTTTGACGGCATGGCATACAAAACCATGCTGCGTCAGCTGATCAGCAAGTGGGGAATCATGTCGATTGATATGGCATCCGCGATTGATTCCGATATGGCGGTTATCAACGAGGACGGCACTAAAGATTATGTTGACAATGACGCTACTGTGTTTGATATGGAACCAGCGCAGGAAGCTACGCCACAGCAGAGTCAGCCTGAACCGGCAGTACCTGTAGATGCAAAAGCAGCGTTGTTTGGAAATAACTAAAAGAGAGGGAACCAACGATGAATAAAGTGGAATTACAGAATCTGGTAGGTGGACAGCTCCAGGAGAAATTTGAGCGGGCTTTTGAAAGCGTGATTGAGAATCTGCAGGACCCGAATACCTCGTTCAAAGTAAAAAGAGGAATCACGATCAAGCTGAGCTTCACGCAGAACGAGAACAGAGACGATGTGTCCGTGTATGCGCAGGTAGTCGAAAAACTGGCACCACAGCAGGATATGAATACAAAATTCTACATCGGAAAGGACCTGCGCACCGGCGAGGTGTATGCCGAAGAATACGGAAAGCAGATCCGCGGTCAGATGAGCATGAATCTGAACGATTCCAAGGCTGAAAAGCAGACTGAGGTAGTGGACGGCACTGTCGTGGATACTGAGACAGGCGAAATTTTAAGTGGAAAAAATGAAAATGTTGTTGATTTCAGAAAGGCTGCCAAGTAGGCAGGGGAGGTAAATAGTCATGATTAAAGAAGCATTACAGTACATCGTAGGACTTGGAAAAGCAGAGGAACACATGATCAACGGAGCTTGCTATTCTGACAAGCCGCTGCATCGAATCGATACATATTACCCGAAGGCGGATGCCATCGAAATGCATACGCTGACAAGTCTCGTGGATTATATCAAGTCCGAAGTGGATGATATGCCGCCGCGAATGATCGTGGAAGTGAAAAGCCCGACTGAAGTGGAACTGTATTCCCAGCTGGATCCCAACCGCGATCGTGAGAGCCTTGTAGTGGCGAGTGCAAGAGTTCCGGCCTTCGAATTTGACCGTTTCGTGGAGCATGAGAAATTCTGCATTAACCTGCAGTCTAAGTTTTTAAAAAGCGATGACCGTGAGCTGATTCTGAAGTTTGCCGGAACGGTAGAGGCAGGAAGTGTTTCGGAGTATGGGGATGATGGAGTGACGCAGAAAGCAACCATTAAAACCGGTCTGGCATCCAAAGGTGATGCGATCGTGCCGAATCCTGTGTGCCTGCGTCCATACAGAACATTCCTTGAGGTAGAACAGCCGGAATCTGCATTTGTTTTCCGCATGAAGCAGGACAACTATGGCAGCGTAATGTGTGCCGTTTTCGAGGCGGATGGCGGTGCCTGGAAGATGGATGCAACCCAGGCAATCAAGGAGTATTTGCAGCGAGAGCTTGATGGAATGCCACAGTTTACCGTTATTTCATAACATACGATAAAAATCTCACCCGTGCAGCCGGAAAATGACTGCACGGGGCAGATAGAAAGGATAGATACATAGTATGAACAAAGTAATTCTGATAGGCCGTCTGTGTGCAGATCCGGAAGTGAGATATTCACAGAATCAGAACCAGACCGCCGTTGCACGGTATCGTCTGGCAGTAGATCGGAGATACAAGCGGGACGGAGAGCAGACCGCGGATTTTATTCCGTGCGTCGCGTTCGGTAAGGCGGCAGAATTTGCTGAGAAATACCTGCGCCAGGGAACAAAGATTGCCATCACCGGCCGGATCCAGACCGGCAGCTATACCAATAAGGACGGTCAGAAGATCTACACGACAGACGTAGTTGTAGAAGATCATGAGTTTGCAGAAAGCAAGGGCGCAAGCGCTGGGAACAACGGAAATACACAGCGGGCGGCGGATTCGGATGGGTTTATGAATATTCCGGATGACATCGGAGAAGAGTTGCCATTCAACTAGAAGGGGGCGCAGTATGGGAAAAATCAATAGCAGAGAAAAGGGCGCCCGGTTTGAACGTGAGCTTGCCAGAACATTCCGAGAGTATGGTTACACGGGGAGTCGCCGAACCGCACAGTATTGCGGAAATACGGGTGATGCCTCCGATGTTGTAGGGCTGCCAGGCATCCATGTCGAGGCAAAGCATCAGGAAAAGATGTGTTTGTATGACTGGGTAGCGCAGGCAAAGCGTGATTCAAAAGGAACCGGTGACCTTCCGGCGGTATTCCACAAGAAAAATTACGCGGAAGTACTGGTAACAATGCCGCTTGATGACTGGATGCAACTGTATCGAGAATGGGAAGCCGGGCAGGAGTTGGAAGAAGGTGAAAAAGATGTCGGATGTCAAATGGATTAAGATCACGACGGATATGTTCGACAACCGGAAAATCCGACATCTGCGAAAGCTTCCGGAAGGAAACAGCATTGTTCTGATCTGGGTGATGCTTCTTGCGATGGCAGGAAAATGCAATGATCACGGGAAAATATATCTGACGGAAAACATTCCTTATACCCCTAAAATGCTGGCGGATGAGCTGGATTTTGAAGAAAATACGGTTCAGTTGGCACTTCAGGCATTGGAACAGTTGGATATGATCGTGCTGGACGATGGGTATTTTTCCATCACTGGCTGGGAAGAGCATCAGAACATAGAAGGAATGGACCGGATCCGGGAACAGAACAGAATCCGAAAGCAAAGGCAGAGGGAAAAAGAACGATTGATTGCGGAAAGTTGCGTGATGTCACGTGACAGTCACGCAACAGAAGAAGATAAAGATAAAGAAGAAGAAAAAGATATAGATAAAGAGAGTAAAGAGAAAGCAACCTGCCAGCAGGTTGTGGATCTGTACCACTCCATCTGCATTTCCTATCCTCGGATTATTCAAATATCTGAAGCCAGAAAGTGGGCGATTCAAGCACGATTGAAGGTGTACACATTGGAACAGATCAAGACTGTGTTCGAAAAGGCAGAAGCGTCAATGTTTATGAAAGGCGCGAACAAGCGTAACTGGACGGCTGATTTTGACTGGCTGCTTAATGATGCAAATATAGTGAAGGTTCTTGAAGGCAAATACGATAATGGGGCGCGGAATAAAAAAGCGGAGGAGGAGTGGAAAACGTCCCATAGCAATAAATTCAATAATTTTCAGCAGCGGGACTACGATATGGGCGCGTTGGAACAGAAACTGCTTGAAAAAGACCAGAGTGTGGGAGAGTGAAAATGGAGAAATATGATCCGTGGCACGCTGGTGAGCACCAAAACACGGTGCCGCAAGTGCCTGCGGTGGGAAGGAAGAGAAGATGCAGAAAACGCCGGAAAAGGTAGAAAGGCAGATCCTGGCACTGCTGAAAGCGGGGATGACGCAGAAGGCGGTGCGGGAAAAGTTCGGAGTCGGGAACGCCGTCATTCGCAGAATCGTGGAAGAGAACGGTCTTCTACGGGCTGATCGGGAACTTGAGAGGCACAAGAAGCTGGATTTTCCCCAGTATCTTCTGGATGACTGGGACGAAACAAGAATTGAATTATTGGAAAGGGCGAGAAGATGGCAGTGATTGGAATTGTTGTGTTCTGCGGTGCGTTGGTTGGCCTGTTTGCCTGGTTACTGAACCGGCCAGAGCGTCCGAAGGATCCGGAAGAGGACCGGGAGCAGGAAGAATATCTTACGGAATGGAGCAGGAATCATGGGAAGAATGAAAAAAGCAAAGTGGAAAAGTAGAGAAGAGCACAACGACTATATCCATGCTGAATGCTCTGGTTGTGGCTTTCAGGTTGAGAGTTATGATGCCGTTGAAACAGGAAGATCCAGTACAGAATATATCAAAGCAAAATGGAAGTTCTGCCCAAAGTGCGGAGCTAAAATGACAGTGTAGAACAAACAGAAAGGAGCCAGCCTCCGGCCGGGGCAAGGGTATACCGGGCTTCTTGAAATAATGGGAGAATTAAGCACAGAAGAGTGGAAAAAACAGAAGAAGATACAGAGAGCGATTTTTACGGCGAAGCAGAATCTGCCGTATGAAGTGAAACTTCGTCGTCAGGCCAGAAGAGCGTGGGAGTTCTGGACGGAAATGGAATACGAGAATAAAAACTGCCATGTGAGCGTTGGTGGATTGGACAGCATTACGCTGTTTATCTGGCTGCACAGTATCGGCATCCACGTTACAGGAATTACGGTATCTGGTATTGAAGATCAGAGCATCCAAAAGGTACATAGAGCATTGGGGCTTGAAGTTGTGAAATCGTATAAGAGCAAGGTTACGATTTTGAATGAGATTGGCTTTCCGGTGATCAGCAAGAAGATTGCCGGGCGGATCAATACACTGCAGAATCCGACAGAGAACAATAAGACGGTGCGGCATGCGATCATCACCGGCGAATGCGGTGCACAGGGGCATTATGCCAAGAACAGCCGCATGCAGTTGCCGCAGAAATGGCTGAGATTGTTTGGTGGTTATGAAAACGAGAACGAGGGTGTCAACTATGGCAAGCCTGAGCCGGACATTAAAATTTCGAATGAGTGTTGTTACTGGCTAAAAGAGAAACCTTGCGACGACTGGGCGAAGAACCATAACAGCAGTCCTTACCTTGGAATTATGGCAAGTGAAGGGGGACAGCGTGAAGAGGCGTTAATCGATCATGGCTGCAATTATTACGGCAAGACCGTGACCCGATCTGCTCCCTTTGCAATCTTCATGCGGCAGGATATCCTGCAATTGGCGCTGGATATGGACCGCTGGTATCATGAGCATCTGGAATTATTTGAGAAACTGTATCATGCGCAGCCGTATGGCCGGAATAAAAACGGGAGCCCGAAAAAATATGTTCCGCTGGAATCCATCGTGCCGGAAATCTATGGAGCGATAGCAAAGCGGCAGAATGGAGAACTCTACACAACGGGAGCACAGAGAACCGGATGCAGCATGTGCGGTTTTGGCATCCATTTGGAGCAGCGGCCGCACCGGTTTGACAAGCTCCGGGAGCGCAACCCGAAAGAATGGGAATTCTGGATGTATCGCTGCTGCACAGATCCAAACACTGGCGAAAAATATGGCTGGGGAAGGGTGCTGGACTATATCGGCGTGGAGTGGGAGGACATTCCGGCGGTGCAGATGAATTTGGAGGATTTTCTGAAATGAAAGAGTTGATTATAGATTGCTTTGCTGGCGGAGGCGGTGCCTCCGTTGGCATTGAGATGGCACTGGGGAGACCGGTAGATATAGCGATCAACCACGACCCGGACGCCATCCTGATGCACAAAACCAACCACCCGAACACACTGCATCTGACGGAGGATATTTTCAAGGTCAACCTGCGGAAATACGTCAAAGATCAGCATGTGGCATTGATGTGGGCGAGTCCGGACTGCACGAGCCATTCAAAAGCCAAGGGCGGAAAACCGAGGGAGCGCGGTCTGCGTATCCTTCCATGGGCGGTGTATAAGCATGCGAAAGAGATTCTGCCGGATGTGATTCTGATGGAAAATGTGGAAGAAATACAGCAGTGGGGGCCGCTGGATGAAAAGGGATATCCGATCCCAGAGAAAAAGGGTGAAGATTATCAGAAATTCATCCGGTCGATGAAAAGCCTTGGATACATATTTGACTGCCGGGAGTTGGTAGCTGCCGATTATGGAGCACCGACCACAAGAAAACGATGGTATGCGGTGTTCCGACGGGATGGGAAAGAGATTCGGTGGCCGGAACCTACACACAGTAAGGATGGAACAAACGGAAAGCAAAGGTGGGTATCGGTGGCATCAGTCTTGAATTTCAGCGACTTGGGACAGTCAATCTTTGGACGGGAAAAACCGCTTGCACAAAATACGATGAAACGCACGGCAAGAGGATTAGAAAAATTTGTTTTTAATAACCCAGAGCCATTTATAGTACAAGTGAATCATGGCGGCGATAACTTCCGTGGACAGGATGTTCACGAACCGATACCAACAATTACAGGAAAGCATGGCTTTGGAATGGTAACACCATATATTATTCAGTATCATTCGGAAACTGCAAAGAACGAGGTAAGAGGTCAGAACATTGCAGATCCGCTGCAAACGATCGACACGAGCAATCGTTACGGTTTGGTAGCTATGTTTCTTGAAAAATTCTATAAATCGGGGGTTGGACAGCCGATGAGTGAGCCAATGCACACGATTACAACAAGTCCTGGACATTTTGGACAAGTTTCGGTTCTTGCAGTGAAATGGGAAGAACTGAAAGAAGCTGGAATTAAGCCGGAAATAGCTCAGAAAGCTACGTGGGTATCACAATTCATTATGGAATATTATGGTTGTGGTACAGGGCAGACAACAAGTGAACCATTACACACGATAGTAACGAAAGACAGGTTTGCGTTAATTACGATTCTTGGAAGCGAATATGTGCTGCTGGACATCTATCTGAGAATGCTGCAGCCGGAGGAGTTAAAATTGGCGCAAGGATTTCCAAAAGACTACATCATAGATAAAGATTACAACTGGAAACCGTATCCAAAGTCAAAGCAGGTGGCGCGGATCGGGAACAGCGTGGTGCCGATTATGGCGGAAAAGTTAGTAGAAGCCAACTGCTCGTACTTAAAAGTAGGGGAGCGGGTGCCGAACCTTAACATCGATGACAGCCAGGAGCAGTTGAGATTTGCGTGAGGAGGTGATACCAATGGAGAAAAAGGTTCTGGAGCAGTACATAGACGCATGCGAGCTGATCAAAGAGACGGAAAAGGACATTAGACGGCTGAAGAAGAAAAGGCAGACCATCGTGCAGACGAACGTATCCGGGAGCAATCCGGAGTTTCCTTACAATCCGCAGCACTTCAAGATCGCGGGGACAGCGTTCACTTATGAGGAGGACTCGCGCCTGCGGCATGAGGAGAAGATTCTGGAAGAGCGCCGGGAGCAGGCGCAGCGGCTGAAAGTAGACGTGGAGCAGTGGATGAACCACATTCCACAGAGGATGCAGCGGATCATCAAGTATAAAGTGTTCGAGGGGCTCAGCTGGAGCCAGGTGGCGGCGAAGCTCGGAAGGAAAGCGACAGCGGACAGTGTGAGGATGGAATTTTTAAGGTTTATCGGATAAAAATAAAGTTTGTTCATTTTGTTCGCAATGTTCGTTTTTGAAATGGTATAGTATATCATGGCAAGAACGGTAAGAGGGTTTTAGCCACCCCTCTCATAAACCTCCTTTCTTTTGAATTTTGATACGGCGGCCAGGTGTCACAGCCTGGCCGTTGATTTGGCAGGCATCAGCCCGTGGAAAAAGCCCGAATGATGCACGGTGCAGATTGGTACCCTGCACCTATTGGAACGTAGCTCAAGGAGAGCGCAGAGACGCCGGCACGAGGCGCAGGTTCGAATCCTGCCGTTCCAACTCTTCATTGACTGAAGATCATCCCCCAATACTTCTCGCAAAACGTCCTGTAGAAAAGCAGGACGTTTTGTAGTATGATGAGAAAAAGGAGGGTGTATTAACTTGGATAATAAACATAATGAATTAATTGCAATTCGTAAAAGCTTCAAGGAGAGAAAAGCGAAAATAGAATCAACAAAGGAAATTTTTATAACAATATTTCTGCCAGTTCAATTGGCATTATGGGCATTATCAAGTGAATTGCAGATGGAAAAATTTATGCCCATAATAATGATCTTTTTCTGTTGCGCTTTTGCGGCCTTGATAAGTAGAATGAATAGATTAATATTCGAAATTGAGCAAGATATAGAAAAAATAAATGAGAACCTAAAAGAGAATTAATAGACATTTCAAAAACGAAACGAATGAGAGGTGGTGAGCTGGATGACGAAAGGAAAATATGAATATTGGCTGGTGCGGAAGGCTTGCTGCTACTTGATTTGTAGGTATTGCGGGATGCGCTGATGGAAAGCGTCATGAGCGCGAGATAATGAAAAATGGGAAAGGCAGCAGGAAAAAATCCTGTTGTCTTTTCTTTTTCCCCAAAACGACGAATCGAGGTGATGAAACATGGCCCGGGCGCCAGATAAAAGAATAGAGCAGGCAAAGGCCATGTACCTAAAAGGCATGAAATTGGTTGAGATTGCAAGTCAACTGAATCTGCCGGAAGGAACTGTTCGCCGTTGGAAATCTACTCACAGATGGGATAACGAGCGTTCGGATAAAAAAAGCGAACGTTCGGATAAGAAAAAAAGAGGCGGTCAACCGGGAAATCAAAATGCGACCGGTCCGCCGGGAAATAAGAATGCAGTTAAGACAGGAGAGTTTGAAGCTCTCTTTTTTGATTGTCTGGATCCAGAAGAAAAACGGTTGACTGAAATGGTGACGCCGGACAAGGAGCAGTTGCTCCTGCAGGAAATTCAGCTATTGACTGTGCGGGAACGGCGGATGTTGAAAAGAATTGAGATGCTGAAGAACATGGAGCAGCCGACGGCCGATGAAAATATTGAGCCAGAAGAACAAGTTCCAGCGGGAATGAGTGTTACCGGATATCGATCTGGAATTGAAAAAGGAAAACCAACTGTTTTAAAAGAATACGAGGGGATTTTGGGACAGATCCAGTCCATAGAAGATGCCCTGACCCGTGTGCAGGCACGGCGTCAGCGAGCCATCGAGGCCTTGCATAAATTTGGCTATGATGATGCGCGGCTGGAGCTGGCGGCAATGCAGCTTGAATTCGAAATGAGCAAACAGGACGTTCAGCAGGAAGAAACCGGCGACGATGGATTCCTTTCTGCGATGAATGCCGTGGCACAGGAAGTCTGGGGTGATGAGAGTGTATGAGAAAATCTCATCATTGAAAGAAAAGCTGCAGAAACTCAAACAAAACATCAAAAGCCGGCAGAAAGGCCAGACATTCCATTTTTCACCGTTTTCCAGAAAACAGAAGCAAGTTCTTACCTGGTGGTGCAAAGATTCACCGGTTCATGATAAAGATGGAATTATAGCTGACGGCGCGATCCGATCCGGAAAGACCGTCAGTATGTCGCTTTCGTTCGCAATGTGGGCAATGAGCACATTCAACGGTCAAAACTTTGCTATGTGTGGAAAGACCATCGGTTCTTTCCGGAGAAACGTACTGTTCTGGCTGAAACTGATGCTCAAGTCAAGAGGTTATTCTGTAATTGATCGAAGAGCTGATAACCTCATTATCATCAGGAAAGGCGATACCGAAAACTATTTTTACATATTTGGCGGCAAGGATGAGCGTTCACAGGATCTGATTCAGGGTATCACGCTGGCGGGCGTATTCTTTGATGAGGTTGCGCTGATGCCGGAGAGCTTCGTGAACCAGGCGACCGGCCGATGTTCCGTGGAAGGTTCTAAGTTCTGGTTTAACTGCAATCCGGACGGGCCATATCATTGGTTTAAAGTGAATTGGATTGACAAATCCACGGGATACCTCGGAAAAGAGCGGGTGGAGCAGATCAGAAAGAAAGCCGCGGAAGAGGGAAAAGATCCGGGGCTAAAAGAAATCCTCTATCTGCATTTTACGATGGATGACAACCTGTCTCTGAGTGAGGAGATCAAAGCCAGATACCGCAGTATGTATATTGGCGTTTTCTTCAAGCGGTATATTTTAGGTTTATGGGCAGCAGCTGAGGGTGTCATTTATGATATGTTTGATCCGGAAAAACATGTAAAGAATATCAAAGAGTTTTTCCAGATACTGGTAAATGGAAACCGTTATGTGTCCTGCGACTATGGTACGCAGAATGCGACCGTGTTCCTGCTGTGGAATAAAGGAATCGATGGAAAATGGTACTGCATCCGCGAGTATTATTATTCCGGAAGAGACAAGGGTAAACAGAAGACGGATGCAGAATATGCAGATGATTTGAAAAAGTGGCTGGATGGAACCAGAATCAAAGCAATGATTGTGGATCCGTCGGCCGCTTCTTTTATTGCTGAACTGCGAAAACGCGGATACAAAGTAATTAAGGCAAATAATGATGTGCTGGACGGAATCCGGCTGGTTGGTATGCTGCTGAATCTGGAAATGCTGATATTTTCCAGCTCCTGTACGGAAACAATCAAAGAATTTGCTTCTTACATATGGGACGAGAAAGCAGCTGAGCATGGAGAGGACAAACCGGTAAAGCAGCATGATCACGGATGCGATGCAGTACGCTATTTTGTAAGTACTGTTTTGAGCAGTAAAGTGGCAAGACTTCGAGAGATAAGCAGGTGAAAATAATGTATACATTTACAGTTCCAAGAGAAAAATTTGATGAGCGGGCACCGGATAAGCAGATGATCCGCCAGTTGATATCCAAGCATATCAGCATTGTCGGGCGAATGCAGAAGAATATGGCCTACTACAAAGGACAGCATGAAATTCTGTCAGATGCGGATCGTGAAAACAAACTGGTGTGCAATCATGCAAAAGATATTTCTGATACGGCCAGCAGTTATTTCATTGGAAACCCAGTAACATATAAGGCAGAAGGCGATATCAAAGCCCTGACCGATGCCCTGGAGACTGCCGGAGCAGATGAAACCGACGGAGACAATGGGTTGGAGCTTTCCATTTATGGGCTTGCGTATGAATACGTGTATGTAAAAGAGAATGAAAATGATCTGGTAACGAAAAACCTTTCTGCAGAAAATACATTTATGGTAAAGGACGACAGCATCGAGGAACGAGAACTCTTTGCTGTCTATTATTATGTCAGAAAAGATGATTCCGGAACTTCGGCAGATCATTTCAGGGCAACCATACTGACGTCAAGATACCGGTACGAGCTGGATATCGAGGACAGCAGCGCTCCGCAGATCACCGTAGAAGAGCCGCAGGAACATTATATGTGCGAGATTCCGATTATCGAGTATTTGAATAATAAACTTGGTATTGGTGATTTTGAACTGCAGATTCCACTCATTGATGCTTACAATGCGTTGATGAGCGATCGTATCACGGATAAGGAGCAGTTTATTGATGCGATTCTTGCCATCTATGGAACATTGCTTGCAGATGATGAAGTAGATGAGAATGGTGAGAAAAAAGAAGGCGCAGAGGCGGCGATGAAGCATCTGAAAAAGAGAAAGGTGCTGGAAGTTCCGGATGGAGCCAAGGCAGAATATCTTACCAGAACATTCGATGAGACTGGCGTGGAAGTGCTGAAAAAGGCAATCGAACAGGATATTCATAAATTCAGTCATATTCCCTGCATGACGGATGAAAGCTTTGGTGGTAATGTTTCCGGCGTGGCAATGGAGTTTAAAGTATTGGGCATGGAGAACATTACAAAAATTAAGACCCGATATTATAAAAAAGGGCTTCGAAAACGTCTCCGGCTGTTTTGCGGTTATCTGTCTCTGTATCAGAAGAACGTGGATCCAAAGGGGATTACAACGGTATTCACAAGATCTCTGCCGAAGAACCTGCTGGAAATTTCACAGATTGTGGCCAATTTGTGGGGCAAAGTCAGCAGGAGAACGCTGTTGTCGCAGATTCCGTTTGTAGAAGATGTGGATGAAGAATTAAATGCATTGGAAAAAGAAACGCAGGAAAATCTTGAAAATCAACAGAAAATGTTCGGGAATGATCCAAATACCAAGCCGGATCAGCCAGGGGAAGCATCCGCAGAGGATGATGTAAGCCATGACGAAAAGGAATGAGCAGTATTGGAAGAACCGCGTGGCGCAGAGAATGTGGGAATATATGCAGAGTGCCGAAGAAACAGCAGATGAGGCGGCAAAGCTCTATCAAAAGGCAGCGGCGTATCTGAATCAGGAAATTGATGGTATTTTCGAGAAGTATATGACAAAACATAACCTTTCGGAAAGAGAGGCCTATGACCTGCTGAATCAGATGACGGACCGTGCTTCAATACAGGAATTACTGCAGAAGCTCCAGAATGGTGCCAAAGACACCGAAAAGGAGCAACTCATACAGAAACTTGAAGCTCCGGCATATCGGGCGAGAATCGAGCGTCTGGAGCAGATCCAGAGTCAGCTCGACCAGATTATGCGGAATGTATATCAACAGGAACTGACTCTTTCCACCTCGCATTATGCGGCGCTGGCTGAGGAGGCCTATTACAAATCAATATTCGACATTCAGCAACGCTCCGGATATGGATTTTCCTTTGCTAAGGTTGATCAGAAAATGATTGACCGATTGCTGAAAAGCAAATGGTCTGGAAAGAACTATTCCACGCGAATCTGGAATAACACCGGCGCGTTGGCGCAGACGCTGAAAGAGGAGCTACTGGTCAGCTTAGTAACCGGCCGCACAGAGCGGGAAACGGCCGCGATCATCATACAGAAATTCGCCCAAGGGAGCAGCCAGGCCCGCCGTCTGATACGGACAGAAAGCAGCTATATCACCGGGCAGATGGATCTGCAGTCCTATGATGAGTGTGGGATAGAAAAATATGTCTATCTCGCAACGCTGGATCTGCGGACCTGTCAGGAAGACTGTGCGCCGCTGGACGGGAAGATATTCCCGGTCAAAGATGCCAATCCCGGTGTAAATATGCCCCCGATGCATCCCTGGTGCCGGTGCACGACGATTTCATATTTTTCAGATGAGATTCTGCGGAATCTGCGGCGAAGGGCAAGAGATCCGGTTACCGGAAAGACATATACAGTACCTGGGGATATGACTTATAAGCAGTGGTATGGAAAATATGTAAAAGATCAGGAGAAATCCAAGGAACTTATTGTAAAAGAATCCAAATCTGATATAATGATATCTGGAGCAAGAATCACAGATCCTGATAGTGATGCAGGCGAAGAGTTTGCTAAGATGTATTATAACGAGATAAGAAATTTTTCGACAGATACGAAGAAGATATCTCAAAATCTTGGCAAAAAAGAATCTGACATCAAGAAAATCAAAGCATATTTGTTCGAAGATAAGTCTTTGGTAGATTTGGAAACCGGTATGCGCAGAAGATTTGATCCGGATTGTGCAATAGCACAGAGCTGGCAACGGTTAATGATTGGAAAAGATATTAAACCGCATGATAGAACGTTGATCGAACATGAACTCTTGGAAATGAAGATAAAAGAAGAGAATCCGGCGATAGATCATTTAGAAGCGCACAGAAGAGCATCTGAAAAATATGATTATCCCAAGGAGGTGGCTGAATATTATGGTAATCTTAAAAAATATAAGAAAAACGGCTAAGGCTATTTCTGCAGATTACTATATTGAAGGTCGTGAACCAAAAGGATTTATGAAAATAAGCATTTTAGACGGCGAGATTTTGGAACATAAAAGTGCAGGATATGGGGCTGTTCATGTAAAATACGAATTGCGTCGGCTTGCAAAATTGGAGAACTTGCCGGAAGAAAAGATGGTTTTTTGGTACTGATCCAATAATGTGAAATAGTGAAGGAGTACGATATAAATTCTCTGATAAGAAAAGGGGGATATATATGAAACCAGGTGACAAGTATTATGACGGTCCGATTGTTGATAGCGGACGAACGATTAAAGAAATCGATAAAGACATTGAAAAAGAAAAAGAGCGCATAAAAAACATTAAATGGACACCAGAGATGTTAAAGGAATAATACCACCAGTCGAGAGGCCGGTGGTATTTTTATACTCATTTTTAAGAAAGAGAGGACAAGAAAATGAAATTTAAAGAAGCATTTGAAGAAATGAAATCAGGAATTCCAGTAAAACTTCCGTCATGGGCAGGCTATTGGTGGTGGGATGAAGAATCCCAGACAATCCTTATGTACACAAAAGACGGCGGCTGTCTGGATATAAGAGAGACACAGAATGTGGAGTATACGCTTCAGAATATCCTTTCCGATGAATGGGTTTATGCGAATGGTCAGAACTGCCCGATTCTTGGAGGAGAGGCAACCTTTTCTTTCGGGGAAGCGATTAAGTATCTGAAAAGAGGATTTAAAGTAGCGCGTAAAGGCTGGAACGGAAAGAAACAGTATGTTCAGCTTGCAACTGGAATTTCCTATAAAGACGCGGATAATCAGATCGTAAATTGTGAACACGATGCAATCGGAAATAAAGCCATCGCTTTTGTTGGAACTTCCGGCGTGCAGATGGGGTGGCTTGCATCTCAGGCGGATATGCTTGCAGAAGATTGGGTTTTTGCGGAGGAATAAGATTATGGGAAATGAAGAGTTTTTAAGAATTTGCAAGGAAAAGGTGGCTGAGTACATAAATCAGCATATGGATAAAACGGATCAGAAACAGATTACCGCAAATGATGTGTATGTGGTCTGGATGTGTAAAACACTGCAGAATCACAAAGCCCTGCTCAGCACTACTGTTCCGGATGGAATGTATTATGAGCTGACATACAACGGAGATAAAGCGGAATTGTATTTTGATGCATACAAAAAATTCCAGAATATCTGTTTTAAAATGTAGGAGGATATGGAATGAAAAAGAAAGTAATGGCATTGCTGACAGCGCTCATGTTGGTATGTGCATCTCTTACCGGATGCACTGAGGCGTACAAAGTCAGCAACAATATTTCACAGGAAGCCGACAATTTCAATGTAACCCGCAAACTCACAGTGTTAAATGCCAGAACCGACACGATCCTGCTGGAGCTGACAGGAACCTTTTCTTTGCAGAATAACTCAGAGAATGAACTTGAGGTCATTATTGAGACGGCGGAAGGAAAATACCAGAAGGATCTGGTCTATCTCAATGATTATACAATGTACGTTGTGGAAGACATTTCCGGGGCTGATGTAGATAAATACCATTATGAAATCAATTTTCTTCCGGAGTGGGGCGTAAAAGTTACTCACGAAGATTAATTGCGCCGGCGCAATTCCAAACGAACAATGCACGCAGAAATGCGTGTTATTTTTATGCCTTTTTCCTGCCAGGCGTTAAAGAAGCAGGGAAAATCCAACAGCGAATGGCCCGGGCACGAGAGTGAATAGGCTGGGCGGAAAGGACACGAAAACCATGAGAAAGAAATATTTTTATTGCAGAATCCCAATGAATCTGCAGATCTTCGCAGAAGGCGGAGCAGGAGACGGTGCTGGGGCCGATGGAGGCAATGGCGGCGGAGCCGGAGCAGCAGATCAGGGAGAAGCAGAACTTCCGTCATTTGACGATTTTCTGAAAGGAGAAGGAAATCAGGCAGAATTTGACCGCCGCGTGCAGAAAGCGATCGATACGGCAGTGACCAATGCACAGGAAAAGTGGCAGGCACTGACCGATGACAAGCTGTCCGAGGCGGAACGCCTTGCCAAGATGACGAAAGAAGAGAAAGAGCAGTATCAGCGGCAGAAGAAAGAAAAAGAGCTTTCCGACAGAGAAGCAGCAATTACCAGAAAAGAACTGATGGCAGAGGCAAAGAATACACTTGCCAGTGATGGGTTGCCGCAGGAGCTGGCAGAGGTGCTCAATTACACAGATGCAGATTCTTGTAAAAAGTCCATGGAGAAAGTAAAAGCTGTATTTCAGAAAGCAGTAGAAGCTGCCGTGGAGGAGAAGCTGAAAGGCGGAAAACCGCCGAAAAAGGCGCCGGGAACTGATCCACAGAAGACCCAGGAACAGCAGGTGTATGACCTGATGATGGGAAAATTTTAAAGGAGAGTGAAAAATATGGCAGTTAATACATTAGCGACAGCTACACTGTTTCAGAAAATGTTAGATAAAGTAGCTGTTCAGGAAGCAACTACCGGCTGGATGGATGCCAATGCAGGGCAGGTCATTTACAATGGTGGAGCAGAAGTAAAAATTCCGAAAATGACCGTGCAGGGAATGGGAGATTATGATCGTGACAATGGATATCAGCGTGGGTCTGTTACTTTAGAGTATGAAACCAAAAAGATGACCCAGGATCGTGGTCGTCAGTTCCAGTTGGACTCGATGGACATTAATGAAAATAATTTTGTTACAACCGCGGCCGCTGTAATGGGAGAGTTTCAGAGAACACAGGTTGTACCGGAAATCGACGCATACCGTATTTCGAAGCTTGCAACAGATACGATCACGGCGAATAAAGCTGGAATGATTGAATATGCCTATGTGCCGGGAACGACTGGAACTTCTGCACTGCGTAAGTTGAAAGAAGGAATCAGAGCAGTAAGAGACGGCTACAACGGGGCCTTAGTATGCCAGGCAACGTCTGACTTTATTCTGGAGCTGGAACTCGAACTTGCGGGAAAAATTACTATGGGAACATTTTCGAAGAATGGAATTGATACCATGGTACCGTTTGTGGACAAAGTACCGATTATTCCAACTCCATCCAACCGTATGTATACGGCAATCAAGGTGAACGATGGTAAAGCAGCGGGACAGGAAAAAGGCGGATATGAGAAGGGAACTACAGCAAAAGACCTGAATTTCTTTATTTCCCCGGCAACAACACCACTCGCTATTACCAAACAGGATAAGATGCGAATTTTTGATCCGAACACAAACCAGAAAATGGATGCATGGCAGATGGATTACCGTCGGTTCCATGATTTATGGATTTTGGATAACAAGCTGGATTCCATCTATTTAAATATTCGGGAGGCAAAGGAATGAGATTAAAAAAAGGAAACGTTGAGAGGGAAGCGGATGGGATCAAGGCAGAACGGCTCCTGAACGATGGATTTACAAGAGTAGAAGCTGTTAAGATGCAAAGACCAGAGGTTTCCGCAAAAAAAGATCTTTCAGAGATGACTGCCGAAGAATTAAAAAATCTTGCAAAAGAAAAGGGGATTTCTGGTGCAACCGCACTGACAAAAGCGGAGCTGCAGGAAGTCCTGAAGGATGTGGTCTGAAATGACCGAACTGGAAAAGCTGAAGAAAATGACCGGGGAGAAAGACGAAGAGCTTCTGCAGATCCTCTTAGAGGATGCGGAGGCTTTCGTCTTGTCCTATACAAACCGCACCCACCTCGTGTCCGGCCTGGATAAGGCAGTCCGGGATCTGGCAGTCATTGCCCTGAACCGGATGGGAACAGAAGGGGAAGCGGCGCGCACAGGATCCGGGGAAAGCTACACATTCAACGATGCTCCAAAGCAGATCTACGATGTGCTGAACCGGTACCGGCTGGCAAGAGTAGGAGGGAAGACGTTTGAGGCTGAAAAGAAACAGGCTGGTGGAACTGAAACACTGTCCTCTTGAGCAGAAAAAAGATAACGAGGGCGGAACCTACATTGAATATGGTTCTGCCGTTCCCTTCCGGGCGGAAATGTGGGCTGCCGGCGGGCGGATCCAGTCTGAAATGTACGGTTCGCGCCTGCCGAACATCCGCAGTCTTCGGATTGACGGGACATACATGGAGCAGTCCGGGAAGAATGGAAAGCTATCGTATGCAGTGGCGGACGGTCCGACAATTTCCGTGAATGACGGTATCTGCATCAACGGGGATCAGCCGGATTACAAGGTAATTGCCATCTACCCCTATCGCTATCTGACACTGGAGGTGGAAAAGCTATGATACTTGGTGCAAAAGATGTCACAGAGATGCTGAAAAATGCCTCAGAGCTTGAAATCAGCAAAGCGGTTTCGAAGGGAATCAAGCTGGTACAGTCTGCGGCGCGGGCGGAATGTCCGGTGGATCACGGCGAACTGCGGGGAAGTATTTTCACCGTGGTAGAGACAGAAGGCCGGAATGTAACCGGCATCTGTTATACAGATAAGAAATATGGTCCATATGTGGAATTTGGCACCGGTCCGAAAGGCCAGGAGAACCACGAAGGAATTTCACCGGACACAACGCCGGTTTATACACAATCACCCTGGTGGATCCACGAAGGCAGCGGCCCGAATGAGGTAGACCGGGCAACTGCAGAACGGTGCGGCTGGTTTTACATCGACACACCGGAAGGCAGATTCTATCAGTGTACCGGACAGGTTGCGCAGCCTTTTATGTATCCGGCCCTGAAGAACAATGAGAAACAGATTGAGCAGATGATACGAGAGGAACTGAGAAAACAGTTTTGAAGAACGTAAAAGATCAGGTATATGCGGCGCTGGATGCCGTATTTGAGAATGTAACGGACCAGTACCCGAAGGACTGGGCGGCACTGCCTGCGGTGCAGTACACCGAGGAAGATAACAAGGTATACGAGCGTACGGACAAGGAAGAGAAAGCCTATGTGCGGTATCGGGTTGATATCTGGAATAACCGGTCTACATCTGAAGCTGCCATGCAGGTTGATGCTGCATTGTCGAAGCTGGGTCTGGCGCGGATCCTTTGCCGGGACACGCCGGATCCGTCTGGCATGAAACATAAACTCATGCGTTACGAAGGAATTATTGATATGGAGTCGGAGCAGGTATACTGGCCGGCTTAGGAAAGGAGCAAATATGTTAGCAAATGGTGCAAAATTAGGATACAAGAAACACGGTGCGGCAGAAAGTACCTACACAGATCTTCCAGGTCTGAAAGAGATTCCGGAGATTGGAGTGGAGGCCGAGAAGGTGGACAACACCTGCCTGACAGATACTCACAAAGTATATGAGCAGGGAATCGGCGATCTGCCGGAAATGACTTATAAGTTAAAATACGACAATACAAAAGCTACTTCTCCGTATCGGCTCATGAGAACTGCGCAGGAGAACAAGGATCTGCTGGATTTCCAGGAAACGGCAGCAGATGGTACAAAGTGCAGCTACAGCTCGTACGTTTCTGTAAAGCGTACCGGCGGCGGTGTCAACGGCGTAATCGAGTTTGAGCTTACCATGCTGGTACAGAGTGATCTTGCCTGGACGGATCCAGCGTAAAGAAATGAAGAAAGAGAGGGTACATAAATGAGCGAATTTACTGGCGGCATCGATGAAGAGATCGGTGTAGAGGAGAAAGAAAAATCCGATAAAATTACAAGTATCGAGGAGAAAAAGCCGAAAAGGCGGCCGTTTCACTACTGGGAAGTAGGGGACAGAAGACTGAGTTTGAAGCTGAATACGCGGATGATTGAGATTCTGGAGAACAAATACAAGATGAATATCATGAATCTGGTTGCCGGCGGTGATATCCCGCCGCTGTCCGTCATGATTACGGTAGTGCAGGCAGCAGCGGCCCCATGGACACATAAGCTGAAATACGAGGATGTCCAGAAATTGTATGACAAATGGACCGAGGACGGCGGCGATCAGATCACCTTCTACACCCAGATCGTCATGCCGACGATGGTGGTTTCCGGTTTTTTCCCGCAGGATCAGGCGGACAGTATCATGAAGAGCCTGGAAGAGGCAGAAGAAATGATGTAACGCTTGTTTCTGATGATCTGGATGAGCTGTACGAACAGGCTCTGGACTGCGGCATCCGCCCGGTGCTCTTCTGGGAACTGTCGCCGCTGGAGGTTGCGGATCTGATGGCAAGTTACCATCGGAAGGAACGCCGGAAATTCAGGCAGCAGGTGGGGCTGTCCTTCCTGCAGGCGGAATTGACCGCGCGGTATGTGTCGTTACAAAAAGGAGATCCGCTTCCGGAGCCATGGGAGTATTATCCGACACTGTTCGAGGAAGAAAAACAGGCATTCGAACAGGAAAAACTGAAAGAGTATTACGAAAAGCGGCGGGAAGATGCCGCGCGGTACAACCAGAGACGGCATCAGACAGAAGAGAGTTGATGTCGTCTCTCTTTTTAAGGATTGAGGAAGGAGGTGAAAACGATGGCAGAAGACCTTGCAAAATTGCAGGTTAAACTCGAAGCACAAGCGGATGAGTATGTCAAAGAGATCAAAAGGGCTGACTCTGAAACAAAAAGAGCAGTTGCCAGCATGACAAAAGAAACCGAGCGCCTGAAAAAGCAGTCTTCCAGTATGGGTATGTGGAAAAATACCGGAAAATTGATTGCAGATTCCGTGAAACATGCGATTCCAAACATCAAAGCTATGAATGCTGAGATAAAAAACTACGTGAAAGAAGCGCAGGTAGCTGCCGGTATCAAAGTGTATACCGACGAGTATGCTGAAACGCGAAGAAACATTGAGAAAACCAGGAAAAAGCTCAATGAACTGCGGAAGGAAGAAAAGGCATTGCAGCAGATGGGAGAAAGCAGCGGCGAGTCGGACAGGTACCGAAGTCTCAGAAAATCCGCTGAAAAAACGCAGGCGGAACTGGATACACTGCATGAAAAAATGAAAAAACTGGAAGACGACGGTGATGCACAGGAATATACTCCGAAATATCAGAAAATGATTGACGCTATGCTTGCAGAGAAGAAACGTGTAGAAGAACTGCAGAAGGAACTTGATGCAAGACGAAAAAGCGGATCTTCTATGACTTATATCACAGAGCAGGGGAAACTTGGAAATGTGAAAGATGATCTGGAAGAAAGCAGAAGAAAAGTAAAAGATCTGGAAAAGCAGTTGGAGGATCTGGAGAAAAGAGGAAAAGACTGGCAGCCGACCGAAGCGGCCAGAAAGCTCTCAGACCAGATGGATCAGACATCAGAAAAGCTTGGAAAATATCGTACAGAGATGACGGAACTTCGAGCAGACGGTGTAGATCGCGGAACCGATGCGTGGATCAAGAACCAAAAAGAGATTGCAAAAACTCGTGGTGAGATGGAAAAGTACAAAACCATGAGCAGGAACATGGAATCTTCCGGTGAAGATGTGAAAAAAGGCACTGGCGGCGCAGTAGCCAGTGTCAAGGCAGTTATCAACGAAATGAAAAAGTCTCTCAGCCAGACAAAAGTCGGCAGCTTTGTATCAAAAGGCTGGGGTGGTGCTACCAAACTTTTCAAAGGCGTAGCATCCGGGGCGAAGCTTGCAGCGACAGCAATCAAGAAGTGTGGTGGAGCAGCCGCATCTCTGATCCATCGTTTCAGTAACGGCATTTCCGCCGTCGGGCGGTTTGCAAAAGGTCTTTTAAGCCTTGGCAGAGGAGCCAGAAATACAGCTGGCGGATTTCAGGGCGGTCCGAAGGGACTACTGATGTACGGACTGGGGATTCGTTCCCTCTTCGCACTGGTCAATCGTCTGCGCAGTGTCCTGACAGAGGGCATGAACAATCTGGCGCAGTACAGCGACAATACCAACGGCAGTCTTTCCATGCTGATGTCGTCTTTGACACGGCTGAAAAATGCGCTGGCAACAGCCTTTGCGCCGATTCTGAATGCAGCAGCTCCAATGCTGAATCTTTTGATTCAGAAGGTAACCGAGGCCGTAACGGCGCTGGGACAGCTCTTTGCGTCGCTGACCGGTCAGTCCGGCTTCGTGGCAGCAAAAAGAGTCAATCAGGACTATGCCAAGAGCTTAAATTCCAACGCAGACAGCGCGAAGAAAGCCAACAAAGAAAATAAAAAGCTGCAGAACACGCTGTTCGGCTTCGATCAGATCAACAAGCTGAACGATAATTCCGACGGTGATGATACCGCAGACACCAGTACAGGAGGTGGTTTAACACCGGCGGACATGTTCGAGTCCGTTCCGCTTGACAGCAAAGTCAGTGATTTTGCGAAAAAGCTGAAAGATGCATGGAAAAATGCGGATTTCACGGAGATCGGACAGATTGTCGGTACAAAACTGAATGATGCGCTGAATCGGATTCCATGGGGACCGATCCAGAACACGTCACGGAAAGTCGGCAAGTCCATTGGTACCTTTATCAGCGGTTTCGTTGAAGTACCAGATCTTGGTACCAACATCGGAAAAATGATCGCTGAGGCGGTCAATACCGGTGTAGGAGGTATCAATGCCTTTCTGGATAACACCAGATGGGATTCCGTCGGAAAATTTATCGGCGATGGGCTGAACGGTGCCGCAGATACTGTAGACTGGCCGGGAATCGGTCATCTGTATGCGCAGAAGTGGAATGCGGTATTTGCAGTTATCGGTGAAGCAGCGCGGACCTTCAAGTGGACCGGCTTCGGACAGGATCTTGCAGGCGGGCTGAATACCGCAATTACAGATTTCGACTGGGCAGGAAACGGAGTACGGGTTGGTGATCTTGCAAAAGGTTTACTCAATACCATTGTAGCTGTTCTGGAGCAGACGGACTGGCGGAAACTTGGAAATTCCGTAAGAACGTTTGTTGTATCAATTGACTGGTCTGGCATCGTCAGCGAACTTGCACGCGGATTTGGAGCAGCATTTGGATCGCTTGGAGCTCTGATTGGTGGGCTGGTCGGCGAGGCATTTAAGTCTGCTCAAAAGTATTTTGCTCAGAAAACGAAAGAGTGCGGCGGTCATGCGGTGTTGGGATTCTTTAAGGGCATTCTGGATGCCATTGTGAACGTTGCGGTTTGGATCAAGAAAAACATTTGCGATCCATTTATGAAAGGTTTTCGAAATGCTTTCGGAATCCATAGCCCGTCCAAAGTCATGGCTGAAATGGGAAAATATCTCATCGAAGGCATGTTGAATGGAATCACGGATAAGATCTCCGATATCAAGCAGAAATTCTCCGAAATCAAGGATGCCATCAGTAAAAAATGGGAGGAAGTAAAGACAGATACCTCGAAAAAGTGGAAACAGATCAACGATGATACGTCGAAGAAAATAGCAAATCTCCGCGATGATGCCAAAACAAAATTTGAGGAAATCCGTTCCAAAATTTCGGATAAATGGTCTTCTGTACGTCAGAACACGGAGATAAGCTGGAATAACACGAAGACCAGCCTTGCCCAGAAATGGTCTGGGATCCGCTCGGATGCGTCGTCAAAATTCGAGAATATCCGCAGTACAGTGGCTCAGAAGTGGACAAACCTGCACGGAAATACGACTTCCACTTGGTCTCAGATCGGCAGCAGTTTGAAAAATACTTGGTCAGATTTGAAGGGCAATGCATCTCGGGCGTTCGGAACGATCAGTGATAATATCTTAAACTGCTTCCGAAATTTGAAAAATTCCCTGAAGAGCACAATGTCCGGCGTGGCAAATGCCATCATTTCTCCGATCGGCAGCGCGGTCAACGGCGTGATCAGCGGTGTAAACTGGATTCTCGGAAAAGTCGGTAGCAGCAAGTCGTTCGCAAAGTGGCAGGTACCGAAGTTCGCCAATGGATCCGAAGGCTTGCAGGCGGATACGCTTGGAGTTGTCAACGATCAGCCTGGAGGAATCTATCGTGAGATGGTTATCCGCCCCGACGGCAGTGCTTTCGTGCCGCAGGGCAGGAATGTTCCGTTGATGATGGAAAAGGGTACGCAGATCGTACCGGCGAAGCAGACACAGCAGTATCTGAGCATGATGCCACACTTTAAAAATGGTATCGGAACCAAAATCAAAGATACTATTTCCGACGTATGGAGTTATGTATCCCACCCTTCGAAACTGGTGGAGCTGGCGCTTGAAAAGTTCGCAGACGTTGGAAACGCCGCTGAACCGGGACTCAGTATCGCAAAAGGTGTGATCTCACAGGTAAAGGGCAGCATCACAGATTTTGTCAAGAACCTATTCAGCGAATCCACACCAAAAGTAAATTATGTTGCCAGCAAGGGTGTGGAGCAGTGGCGGTCACTTGCCATTAAGGCACTGCAGCTGACCGGTCAGTATTCGGCGGCAAACTTGAACAGCCTGCTGTACCAGATGCAGACAGAATCATCAGGCAACCCGAATGCTATCAATCTGTGGGACAGCAACGCAAAACGCGGTACCCCATCCAAAGGTCTGATGCAGGTAATTGATCCGACCTTCCGCGCATATGCGATGGCACCGTACAATCAGAATATCTGGGATCCGCTCAGTAATATGATTGCATCCATCCGGTATGCAGTAAGCCGATACGGCAGTCTTGGAAGGGCATACCGGGGTCACGGATACGCATCCGGCGGCTTCCCGCAGAACGGCGAGTTCTTCATGGCACGCGAATCCGGACCGGAGCTTGTAGGCCGGATGGGCAGCAGAAACGCGGTTGCCAACAACGATCAGATCACAGAGGGCATCAAAGGTGCCGTTTTTGAAGCTATGCTGGACGCATTCCAGGCAGGAGGTATTTTTGAGCAGAAATCCGATGCGAACAAGGACGTTACCTTGGAACTGACGATCAAAGCCGATTCGGAAACTCTATATAAGGTCGTTCGGAAAGGCAAAGAGAAACACGATGGAAGATACTATGTGATTGAGACAATTTAGGAGGCGGGTACATGGATGATATGATTAGCGTTGACGGGAAAATATTCAAGTGCCCGGCATCCTTCAAATGGAAAAAGAGCGACATCAGTGCAAGCGACGCGGGAAGAACGGATGATACGCAGATGCACAAGAACAAGGTGGGCGAAAAGCGCACCTTGTCTCTTGGCTGGGTCTGCCTGACAAAAGCAGAAATCCATGAGATTCTGGTGGCGTTCGAGCCGGAATATGTCAATATTACATATTGGGATCCATTAGACGGAAAGGACATGACGCGGCGGTTTTATACAGGCGATATGGAAGCTGATGTGAAATGGTGGGCGAAAGGCCGCGAACGGTACTCTACACTAAATTTTGAGGTCATAGAAAGGTAGGAAAACATGCGGACATTATCAGAAAAGTTTAAAGAACTGCAGGAAGAGCATCCGGGGCAGGTTCTGCGCTTTGTGGATCTTACGCTCAAAGACGGAACCGTTCTGCATCTGACCAACCATGAGCTGTGGAACAAAGGATTTCAGTTTGAGGATGCGGTGTCTGGTGAGAGTGAATTTGAAATCGGTTCAGTGATCGTAAATCAGTGCGTGATCAGCATCAACAATATTTATGACGATTTCACCGAGTATAATTTCGACGGTGCAGAGGCCGTATGCTATTTGGGAATGCAGATTTCCGAGACACAGCTGGAAAAAATCCGGATCTGTACCATGACTGTGGTCGAAGCACCTTATCAGAACAGCTCCGTTATTACTCTTACCTGCTATGATAATGCAAGCAAATTTGACCGTGATTACAGTGACAGCACGTTGAAGTATCCCGCAACTCGTTCACAGATTATCCGGGATGCGTGTACGGTCTGCGGTGTAACATTGGGAACACCGTCTTTCTATGGGGAAGATTTTGTGGTATCTGAGCGGCCGGCAGACGAAGCGCTGACTTTCCGGCAGGTGCTGTCATGGACTGCCCAGCTTGGCTGCCAGTGGATCCGGTGCAATGCGTATGGTCAGCTGTGTGTAGGCTGGTATGATTTAACGCCTAAGACATTTGGAAAGATCAGCAGTACAAATGGATTGACGATTAACATTGATCAGGTTGTGATCACTGGCGTACGGGTGGCGGAATATTCGGAAGATCAGGCGGATGATGAAGTAAATGAGTACCTGTATGGAAAAGAAGGATATGTTCTCAGCATTACCGGAAACCGTCTGATCACAAAAGGAACCGGAAAAGAGGCTGTAAGCAGAATCGGTCAGAAGTGTGTAGGTATGAGCTTCTGGCCGTTTTCTGGCAGCGAGCTGATGGATATTGGACTGGAAGCGGGTGATGCGGTTAAAATCACTGACCGGAAAGGAAAAACTTATCAAAGCTATGTGACAGTTACGACGCTTAAACCGGGAGAATACCAAAGTGTTGCCTGCAACGCCAAAAGTGCGGCGCGGAACAGTGCCAAGCGATACAGCGAATTGACGCAGGCTTACGTATCTCAGCGCAGACAGGCGGCAAAAGAGAAAACTCAGTGGGAAAACGAGCTGGAAGGACTGAGCAAGCGCCTCAATGAGTCTCCAGGACTGTATACGACCGAAGAGGAAGATTCGGATGGCGGAAAAATCTTTTACTGGCATAACAAGTCAAATTTGAAAGACTCCGATATCATCTGGAAAATGACCGCAGAGGCCTGCGGTGTATCGACAGATGGGGGAAAAACGTGGAATACAGGTCTTTCGGTGGATGGCCGACTGATTACGAAGATCATGAGCACAATCGGGCTCAACTTCAGCTGGGGTGTTGGCGGAGAACTTGTAATTAAAGACAGATCCGGCAAAGAAACGGTATACATGAATGCAGAGACGGGAGAGGTCCGTATTTGTGCAACGTCGTTTACACTGCAGGGAGAAACCGTTGATGATATTGCAAAAGATCTTGCAAATAAAGCACTGGAAGATTTTATTCAGAATGAATATTCGGATGCACTGACTGAAATTACCGAATCTATTGATAAAAAAGCGGAAACCTGGTATCAGGAATCCGATCCGGCAGCGAATTGGAATGAGAAAAGTGCAAATGAGCCATTGCTAGACGAGGACGGGGATCACGTTGTAGATGAAAATGGGCAGGATTTTGCCACTGTCTGGGAGCGGGAAAAACGGCTGCACAATGGCGATTTGTGGCATAATCCGGCAACGAACGAAGAATATATGTACAAAGATGGAAACTGGGTCAGCATGAGTATACCGGATGAGGTCTTTGACATGATCGATGGCAAGGCGCAGATTTTTGTCAATACACCTGTACCGCCGTACGATATTGGAGACACTTGGTTTACGGGTTCTGAAATTCTTGTCTGCATTGCTAAGCGGGAAACAGGAAAATATCAGAAGGATGACTGGGAGAAAAAAGATTCCTATACCGATGATTCTGCATTGAAAAATTTCATGGATGGCGATTATAAGAAAACTCTTTCTGATGTAAAAACGCAGATCGATGGTAAGGCAGAAACCTGGAGGCAGGAATCGGATCCAGCATCCAATTGGCTGACAGAAGTAGAGAAAGCGGAACATAAAGGCGATCTTTGGAACAATACAAAAACGCAGAAGTCCTATATTTATAATGGTGCAGGATGGGAAGAAATGACATCAACACCGCCGCAGGCTGTCTTTGATATGATTGATGGAAAAGCGCAGATCTTCGTGAACACGCCAACAGTACCATATGCCGTGGGTGATTTGTGGTTTAACGATGCAACAGCAGACATTTTGACATGTATAGCATCCCGTGAGAGTGGAAAATACACGCCGGCAGATTGGCAGAAACGCAACAAATATACCGATGATTCAACATTCAAAAACTGGATGGAAAAAGATTATGCCAATACCATGAGTGATGTAAAAACGCAGATTGACGGCAAAGCAGAGACCTGGAGACAGTCTGCAGATCCAGCTTTAAGCTGGAAAACGGACACTGAAAAGAAGAAACATAAAGGAGACCTTTGGTACAGCACGACGGAGCAGAAGTCTTATATTTACAGCGGCAGTGCGTGGGAATCGGTAAAAACAGAACCCCCAAGTGATGTATATGATTCGATTGACGGTAAAGCGCAGATCTTTGTCAGCACGCCAACGGTTCCATATGCTGTTGGGGATTTATGGTTTAATGATGCAACAGCAGATATTTTGACGTGTATAAAAGACAGAGATAGTGGGAGTTTCACTGTTGCGGACTGGCAGAAGCGAAACAAATACACAGATAATACGGCAGTAGATGATCTGAATAAGAAATTGAATCAGGAGGAGATCTTCAATCGCCTGACGAATAATGGAGTGGAGCAGGGCGTGTACATGAAAGATGGAAAGCTCTATTTGAATTTCACTTATGCACTGGGCGGTGTTTTAAAGCTCGGAGGAAAAAATAATGGCAATGGAGAGCTGCAGGTTTATGATGAAAATGGAAATGTAATTGGATCCTTGTCTAAAAACGGCTTTCGTATTGAACAGGCAGAAAAGATTAGTTTAGGCGAATATTTTAACTATGATTCCAGTGGAAAAATTGATGGAAACAAAGATGTATTTTTGTCTATGGGCGGATGGCAGATCAAAAAAACAACGGTATATGATGAACCGGCTGAGTATTGGGAAACTGCCGGCAGTCAGCTAAATGGAATTGGTGCCTATGGTCCATGGGCTTTCTGGGGAGGCTGGAACGGAGAAGGTGCTTTTAACAAAAACAATTACAAATTTCTTGTTACAGAAGATGGTATCTGCAAGGCAATGTCCTGGGTAACGGGATCCAAAGCTGAATGGAAACAAGACATTCACAGTTATGAAGATGGCGCATTGCAAAAAATATTAGAAACCACTGTATATCGTTATCAGTTAAAGGAACATCCAAAAAATGAAAGTGGAAGACATATTGGTTTTGTAATCGGAGAAGGTTACAATCTGGCAGATGATATCTTAGATGAAAGCAAAAGCAGTGTTGATATGTACAGTGCGCTTGGTGTTGCCTACAAAGCAATTCAGGAATTAAGTGAAAAGGTAACCGTTCTTGAAAAAAGATTACAGAAATACAAAGGGGAGGAGCAAAATGCCACGATTTGAGGAATATGCAGAAAAAACGGGTCTGGAAGATGAAGACATCGCCGTTGTTTATGACAGATACGGTAAGGCTACGAAGAAATTTTCACTTGGAAATCTGTTTAAATGGATCACAACTGGAAGAATCAGTGCATTGGAAACCAAAAATAAAAATGTTGTTGAATCGCTCAATGAATTGAATGATCAGACCAAGACTAATACAGCCCGGCTAGATGCTCTGGCAAAGCTGCCTTCCGGATCAACATCTGGTGATGCGGAACTGATGGATGTTCGTGTCGGTGAGGATGGCACAACGTATTCCAGCGCTGGAGAGGCGGTACGTGCTCAGATTCGAAAAATTAAGGCGGTTGCATCTACCGTGCAAGTTGACACCACCCTTTCAGAGGCCGGCATGGCCGCTGACGCTCAGGCAACAGGAAATCAGATCCAGCAGGTAAAGGAAAGTATTGCAAAGCTGGCGAAAAATATCAGTGCAGCATTGACCCCGAAGGACGTTCAGAATGCCGTTGATAAATATCTGGAATCGAATACAATTGATGGGATTTTCACCCCGAATAATCTCGTTCTGTATGAGGAAGTCGATGAGCCGGAAACGATAACAACGGATGCGATTATTGGCGAAGTATTGGCAAAACTGGAGCTTCGTCAGACGCGAAATCAGGCGTTGGGGCTTTATCTTGGAGATACCCTGATCAATAGTATTCTGTTGGATGAATTTCGGGCAAATGAGACCATTTGCACCGGAATTACACTTACGCCGGCAAAAACTACCGTATATGGTAAAGCGACGGTGGATCTGATTGCTACACTCAAGCCGATCGACTGTACCCAGAAGATTCGGTGGTTCAGTGGGGACGAGCAGATGGCAACGGTATCAAACGGAACCGTGTTAATGACGGGAAAGTCGGGAACTGTGCAAATTCTGGCGGTTTGCGGAAACTATCGGGCAACATCGGACATCACGGTGGAGAAATATGTTTATGCAGACTTTGATTGGAAGATTGGACAGATATCTGAATCTATTGGAGCGGTTTATACGTTTGTTACGGATTCGCAAAAAATGAGAATCGCATCACAATATATCCCAACCCCTTTAGATACACAAATAAATTTTTTGAGCGGGAATGGCTATTTTTTCCAAATATATTATTATAAGGAAGATGTTTTGGAAAGCTTTAGTGGTTGGAATGCATGCACAGGTGCTATGTCCATAAAATCATCTGAATATAGTGGTTTTGCTTTAAAAGTAAGGAAAGGAAATTATGGTGTTTGGAGTGATTCGGATATAGAAGCGTTTGCTAAAACTGTCAGTGTCGAAAGTGCATAAGGAGAAAAGAAGATGGGATATAATTTTACAACAAAAGATGGCGTCGTAATCACAAAGCTTTTGCAGTTCGTGGCCACAGATGAACAGGTCAATACGGCAATTACCAATTATTTACACAAAAACGGTATTTCTCTTGCTGAAGGCATTGACTTAGTAAAAATGAATACAAACGTCGGAAAAAATACTTCTGAGATTTCCGGGTTGAAAGAAACTATTTCTGATTTACAGAAAGCACAGACAAATGTCCTGCTAGAATATAAAGATCATTTTTTCGTATCATGGGAAAAAGGATATATCAATGATACAACAGGAAAAGACACTGGAGACACCGCATATCTTAGAAGTGTTGGATATCAGAAGATTACTTCCGGCGATACGGTATTAATTTCTGGAAATCCAGCCGGTTATCTTTGCGCTTTTTATTTTTACGACGCAAACAAGAATTTTGTTGGTGCATCAGCAATGCTGCCGCCAGATGGTTTTTACAAAATCCAGAACTCTCAAGTAGGCTGGTATGTAAGAGCCGTTGTATATGCATCTACTATTAATACGGAAGAAGTAAACATCATTTATGCCGGATCAGCAATATCAAAGATGTTGGAGCAGGTAGCTGCTCCGTCACAGGGGAAAACGCTTCTCGGAGAGGATGAACTTGATTCTGCTGGAAAATTGGAATTGAATGTAACAAAAGCTGCAATCGAAGCCGCGTGGAATCCAAATACTGCGTTAATTGCCTTCCTAACAGATCTACATATCAACTGCCCATCTGGACAGGATGCGGAGAGCATTGCCAAATCTGCAACCAAGATTCGGCGTCAACTTGCCGCATACAACTCCATCAGCAGTGCATATCCAGTGGATCTCTGCGTGTATGGCGGTGATTATCTGAATAACTCTTCACAGACGCCAAAGACAGTAGCATTGGAAGCGTTGAAAGCAGTCCGTATGCTGATTGATCAGACGGAAGGTGCACCGGTTATCGTTGCAAAAGGAAATCATGATGACAATACCATGTATACAGATTACAAAAATGGATTTGTCAGCATTGAAACACTTTATAAAATTCTAAGTAATAAGGATTCCGAAAAAGCGAACCGAAATGCAGACTATCTCGAAATGTCTTACGGATATTACGATATCCCGAATAAAAAGATTCGAGTGTTCATCCTAAATACACTCGATATCCCAACGATACTGGACGAGGCTACCAATAAACTGACATATTCCGCACAGAACGACTCCGGTTTTCGGCAGGAACAGCTGCAGTTCGTCGCAGATCATCTGCAGATCAGCGAAAAAGGCTGGCAAGTCATATTTTTCTGCCATCATCCAATGCTGGCGTTTACGAAAGATGAGGCGGAGCCATCGAACAACAGCAAGCCAACAGGAGCAGTCAGTGGAAAAGGCGGTGTGGTACTGCCGGCGCATGGAAGTCAGGCGATGCTCGATATTATTCAGGGATTTGTAAAGAGTACCAAAGGAACTGTCACAAATACGACGCAGGACTTTGAGGCATCCATAACGTTCGATTATACAAAAAACGGCTCAAATACAGTAATCGCATGTATCTATGGTCATACGCACGTGAAATACCATAAAATCGTGAACGGAATCAACCACATCGCAACGAGAGCAGTTATGGGGCATCCGACGTACGACTTTGTGTCTACAGGGAATTATTTCATTGTAGACAGAAAAAAACACACGTTAAAGCTGATTGCAAACGGGGATGGAGATGATTATGAATTTACATATTAACCCAACAGCAGAGATTAGAGCAGGACCGGAGACGGTCTTATTTTTATACCCATATTTAAGAAAGAGAGACGGAGCAGTGAACGAATTTTTAATGCAGACATATACTATAGCACTCCCGGTTCTGCTGGGCTACATCGTCTGGCTCCTGAAGAACCAGAAACGGGATCGTGATGCGAACAGCAAAGGAACCATGTTGTTGCTCAGAGTCCAGCTGATCGAGTACCACGGCAAGTATACGCAGATGGGAGATATCCCATCATATGCATACCAGAATTTCTGCGAGATGTACGAAGCCTATCATGCGCTTGGTGGAAACGGTATGGTCACAAAGATGAAGCAGGAAATTGATGAATTACACTTAAAAAAGAAAGGTGATTAATATGGAACAGATTATGAATTATGTAAAACCGGAACTGATCATTGTAGCAATTGCCCTGTATTTTCTGGGCATGGGACTGAAACAGGCGCAGGCTGTAAAGGATAAGTATATTCCACTGATTTTGGGCGGCGTGAGCATTGTACTGTGTGCGGTCTGGGTGCTGGCTACCAGTGAGGTATGCACCAGCCAGCAGGCGGCAATGGCCGTCTTTACGGCGGTCACGCAGGGAATCCTCGTCGCAGGGCTGAGCAACTATGTGAATCAGATTATCAAGCAGACACAGAAAACAGAGTGAGGGCGGCTGATAACCGTCCTTTTTGCGCCGGCGCAATTCGCCTGGCAGAAGGAGAGACAATGAAGATTGATAGATCATACATCAGCAGCCAGAACACCTACGAAGAGAACGATCCGCGGTGTATTGTAGTCCACAACACAGATAATTTCAGAGCGGGTGCCGATGCCCGCACACACGCAGAAGCGCAGCATAATGGTGAGCTGTCCAATATGTCTGCCCACTATTACGTTGATGATGGCGACACTGCCTACCAGGCCGCGCCGCATAACCGCGGATGCTGGCACGTCGGAGTCAACTATGGCGGTGCTAACCTGTTTGGACGCTATGGCAATCGGAGCAGCATCGGCGTGGAAATGTGCGTGCAGGCGGGATATAATTACGAAAAAGCGTTTCAGAACACGGTAGCGGTCGTCAAAGAGATCATTCGGGAGACCGGTATTCCGGCAAGCCGCGTATATCGCCACGCCGATATCTGTAGCAAGCACTGCCCGAGCCAGATCATCGAGAGAGGGGATTGGGAGCGGTTTAAGAGCCTGATCAGTGGTGCGGCATCGGCCGAACAGCCAGAAAGTGGAAAATATGAGCCGGGTATCTACAAGGTTAATACCGACCTTAATATTAGAGAGCAGCCAAACGCAGACAGCCGACGAGTTGGAACGATCAAAGACCGCGGCAGCTACACGGTGACAGAAATTCAGAATGGAAGCTGGGGACGGCTGCTCTCCTGTGCGGGCTGGATCAACTGCCACAACAAGTATTGTACTTACGGTGGCCCTGCATCTCAGTCCGATCAGAAGCCGACCGCAAAAGTGATTGCGGTTGATGGCGTGTGGGGTCCGGAACTGACCCGGCGTCTGCAGGAGATTTTCGGAACTGGCGTAGACGGGAAAATCAGTAATCAGCCCACGAGCAACAAAAAATACTGCGCTGGCATCGCGGCGGCCGAATGGTCTGATAAACTGTCCGGCGGCTCCGATCTGATCAAGGCCATGCAGAGATGGGCAGGAGTAACCGCGGACGGCTACATCGGGCCACAGACCATCCGAGCGATGCAGAAAAAGCTCGGCACGATGGTTGACGGTGTGATCAGCAATCCTTCTGCTATGGTCAAGGCTCTGCAGGAATGGTGCAATCGCCAGTGAGAAATTAAAAAAGCCCCGGGGAGCTCCCGGGGCAAAAAAAGAAACGCCGCAGCTACGCGGCGAAAAGAATCGTTTTTTTTGTGGTCATTTTTCAATGTTCTGATAACGTATATTATAGAAGCAATGCAATATATTTTTTGAATGGGTGGCATTGCCACCCATCTGCCACCGCTTTTTGCGTACGGGTATAGAAGCGAATATAACTAAAATGCAAAACATTGAAAGAAAGTGCAGATTGTGGTATCATCATAGAACTAGATAGATAAAAAAAGAACGCTTATGATATGATGGTGATATACGGTGCATGTCGAGACGGTTGTTCTTTTGTCCCAACTGAAACAAAAGCCGGATGTATCTCACAGGTAAAGAGAAAATGCGGAATTGAGGTTGGAAAGAATTTGCGCGTTGCAACGAGGAGAATGGACTGCTTGCAGGGCAATTCGACGACTGCCGCGACAGACTTGGAACTTGTTCCAAGTCCTAATTTACCTAAAAATGAAGATAGCAGGCAACCGCAGTGTCCAGAAGATAAAGAGAGTGCAATTGTGGAGGCATTGAAGCATTTTAAGATGAATAGTTAATAAAGAGAGGTGCAGATGCTATGCCAGGTATACTCGTGGTTGAAGATGATGAAAATTTAAATCGTGGAAT